>POVV01000124.1_pt1 | contig 65100 bp, 58 predicted proteins | sample 1560271 | NCBI WGS metagenome assembly POVV01 (sample SAMN08337232, study PRJNA429181) | Bioreactor metagenome, whole genome shotgun sequencing project. | biome: cows' rumen and soil; feature: anaerobic; isolation source: anaerobic chemostat enrichment culture, galacturonate as sole carbon... | reverse complement strand
ATCCTGACCGCCTCCGCCACCTTCGTTTTCTCTGTCTTTCAGCATTTTCTGCACTACGGCCAGATTATAGCGGGTTTGATCGTCTTTCGGGTTGAGACGCAACGCATTTTTATAGGCCTCCATCGACATTTGCAGGTTGTCGGCTTGCTTTCCGCCACCCGGCTGACCTTGTCCCTGTTGAGCCATCTGCTGACCCATTTGTTGGGCTTGCTGCCCCTGACCTTTTTCGTTCGCTTTCTTTTTCAGATAGGTATTACCTACGTTGCTCCATGCAGCACTCATCTTATCTTTATCGTTACTCTCCAGCTTCAGATAATGATCGTATTCTGTCAGGGCATCGTCCCATCGCTGTTGTTTATAATATGTGTTTGCCAAGTTGAACGAAGCCTCCTTCGACTTTGCATTCTCTTTGATAGCTTTAGCATATTCGGCTTCGGCAGCACCGAACCGTTGTTCGCTATAAGCATTATTCCCTGCACGCACAGCCTTTCGTTCTGCTTTTTGAGCAAACAAACCGACAGCTATCAGGGCAAATAATGTTATTAAAACAGTTTTCTTCATATTCTTTTTAAGTTTTGAGCGCTTACTACTCACTACTTTCTATTTACTACTTTACTTAAACAATCGTATATTCCTGAATATCTTGTTCTTTTTGTCGAAGATACACACCTCAATGAAGAGCAGAACCAACATGGCCCATGCAAATATCTGAAACTTTTCGTCGTATTCCGAATAGGCGGCTCCACCGTCTATACCCTTCTTTTGCAATTTTTCCAATTCAGCCTGAAGGCTCTTCAAGGCACTGTTAGAATTGTCGGCATGTGCATAAAGCCCTTCACCTGCTTTAGCTATCTGACGACACATTTCCTCGTTGAGCTTAGTTACCACAGGTTGCCCCTGAGTATCCCTTTTCATATCTCTTGCGCCTTCAGCCACAGGAATCATAGCTCCATCTGTAGTACCGATACCAATAACATTCACATGAACGCCTTTTTTGGCGGCTTGCTCGGCAGCTTGTTCGGCATTGCCTTCATGCCCCTCCCCATCGGTGATAAGAACAATGGCTCTGTCTATATTTTCATCGTTAGAAAAACAGCTCATACTGATATCGATAGCACTACCGATAGCTGTTCCTTGTACAGGAACCAGTCTTGTATCTATAGTTTCGAGAAACATTTTTGCCGACTGATTGTCAGGCGTCATCGGTAATTGAATGAAGGCTTCGCCTGCAAATACAACAATAGCTACTTTGTCGTCCCTGCGTTCGTCGATGATGCGGGTTAATATCTGCTTAGCTTTGGTAAGCCTGTTTGGCGAAATATCTTCGGCCATCATCGAATTAGATACGTCGATGGCAATAACAAGTTCTATCCCTTTCCTGTCAACAGACTCTTTCTTCGTACCGAATTGCGGGCGTGCCAGTATTATGATTCCAAAACCGATAATAACCATCGTCAGCCAAAATTTCAAGTAAGAACGTTTTAGCGAAAGTTCGGGCATCATTCTCTTTACCAGAGCAAGTGTGCCCAGTTTTTCCACGCTTTTACGTTTCCATATATTCAGTGTAATAAACCCTAATATGAAAACCGGGATGGCGAAGAATAAATAAAGGTATTCCGGACTGGCGAACTTAAATATATTCATAATCTCAATCTTATCTCTTTTATAGTATTAAGGAATATTCCTCAACCATGTACGACGAAGCAAAATTTCACAACCGACTAACAATAAGGCAGCCAGTGCATAAGGAAAATAAAGTTCCTTGCGTCTGGTCACCGTATTTACGCTGATATGCGTTTTCTCCATCTGGTCTATTTCTTCATACACCTCTTTCAGACTGGTGTTGTCAGTAGCACGGAAATAGGTACCTTTTGTTATCGATGCTATTTCTGTCAACGTGCGTTCATCAAACTCACCCGACACATTCGAGCGCTGCATACCATAAGGGGTCATTATATTGGCATACGAAGTACCACGCGAACCTACACCGATCGTATAAACACGAATACCATACGATGCGGCCAATTCGGCTGCGGTAAGTGGTGCAATTTGCCCTGCATTGTTCGATCCGTCGGTAAGAAGCATTACCACTCTCGATTGCGATTTACTGTCCTTTAGTCTGTTCACAGCATTCGCCAATCCCAGACCAATAGCTGTACCGTCATCCACCATACCGAATTTTACATCATTCAGCAGATTGAGCAATACGCGATGATCGGTAGTGAGTGGGCATTGTGTAAAGCTTTCTCTTCCGAAAATCACCAACCCGATACGGTCGTTAGGACGATCGTTGATAAACTCAGCCGCTACTTTTTTGGCGGCATCGAGGCGTGTAGGATTGAAGTCTTCTGCCAACATGGTACTCGAAATATCGATTGCCATTACAATATCTATCCCCTCCGAATTGGTTGTATCGGATGAATTGATACTCTGCGGGCGTGCCAGTACTACAATCACCAAGGCAATAGCCACAACCCTCATCAAGAAAGGCAGGTGACGCATATAAACCCTCGCTGTGGAAGGTGCTTTATCGAATGCAAAGCCGGAAGACAACTTGAAAGAGGCCTGCATCCTCCGCAACTTAAAGATGTACCAGCCTATAAGCGGCACAAGCAGTAAGAGTAAGAATAAGTATTTGGGATTTGCAAATTCAACCAATTCCATATTTAAATATCTTTAGCTTTGTTTTGTTCTTTATTTTTAACCACCGTGCCTTCGCCTCCATCTTTTTGTTCTTCCAGAGTCGGACGTTCTTCTATCTTCGTTTGATTTACAAACAGATAAGCATTCACAAGGCTTAGGTCGTTCTCGTCCGTAAACGGTACATACTTGGCAAACTTAACCATGTCGGCAAGCCTTAGTATCTGTGCCAGTCCATCGGTTGCCGATCGGGTATCGGTAGCCAGATGCACAGCGGAAATAATATCTTCGGAAATCATCTCAGGGGCATCGATACCGAAACGGCGGTCGATATATCCACGAAGAATATCGGTGAGCTCGGTATAGTATTCTTTTTCCTGTCCTCTTTGCCAAATCTTCGATGCTTTCAACTTATCCAGCTTTTGTAAGGCTGTTACATGCGGAGGTAATTCTACTTTCGGCTTGAAGTAGTAGCCCATTTTCTTTTTCCTCAGAATGAAGTAAACAACTAGTCCGATAATTGCCAGCAATAGTACTCCCAACAATGGAATAAGAAGATCTTCGAGGAAATCCATCAAAACAAAAGGCTGGCTCTGGATATCTTTTATATCGTTAAGTTGCAGCTTCACAAAATCGATGGAATCGGTTTCGTTATTTTTCAACTTTTCGAGATATGCCAATGTGGAATCGGACAACTGAGGAGCCGATACTTTCAGTCCAAAATCGTTAGTCAGCAACGTATCTGTTCCGTCGATCACCATCATATGCGGAACATGATACAAAGTGGAATCGAAGGATGTTACCACATACCTTTGAGTAAGAGTCATCACCTCAGTGTTCGTCGTATCTATTTTCAACATATCCAGTACTTCTATCCCTTTGATTAGCGTGTCGGGGTAGACCTGAAATTGTATATTACGCCCTTTTGGAGCGATGGCTTCTACGCTTATGATTGCCTGCTCACCTATCAGTATATCTGACGGCTGTATGGTAGCACGCACAGTCGTTTTCTGCGCAAAGAGCGAAAAACTCGTGCAACACAGCAGGGCAAGCAATAGTATATTTTTTAGTCTCAACATTTTATTCAGTTAACAGTTATCAGTCAACAGTTATCAAATTATCGTCTTTTCTTAAACAAAGCCATCAATGCCTTCACATAATCTTCGTCGGTACGCACCGATACGCTGTCTACTTTACTGCGATTGAAAGAAGTTTGCATGTTTTCCTGCTGTTTCTTCCACCAGTCCTGATAAACCTGACGCACCTTGCGTGACGATGTATCCACCCATTTTTCGGCACCTGTCTCCGAATCCAGAATCTTCATCAGCCCTACATCGGGCAATTGGGTTTCCAGATTATCGTACACCTGTAATGCTACAATATCGTGTTTACGATTGGCTATTGTGAGGGCATTGTTATAATCTTTGACATCAATAAAGTCGGAAATCATAAAAGTTGTACACCGCTTTTTGATGACATTGGTCAGATATTTAAGCGCCATACCCATGTCTGTCTTTGGACTTTGGGCTTCGAAGTTGATGAGTTCACGAATGATATACAGAATATGTTTTTTCCCTTTCTTGGGAGGGATAAATTTTTCTATCTTATCGGAGAAAAATATCACCCCGATCTTATCATTATTCTGAATTGCCGAAAAAGCCAGCGTAGCAGCTATCTCGGTCACCATATCACGTTTGATAGATTGCCGTGTACCGAAATCCTGACTGGCAGACACGTCTACCATCAACATTACTGTGAGTTCGCGCTCTTCTTCAAACACCTTCACAAAAGGTTTGTTGTAGCGGGCGGTCACATTCCAGTCGATGTCGCGTATATCGTCGCCATATTGGTATTCGCGCACTTCGGAGAAAGCCATTCCTCTGCCCTTAAAGGCTGAGTGATATTGCCCCGCAAAGATGTTGCGTGACAATCCGCGGGTCTTGATCTCTATCTGGCGTACTTTTTTTAATAATTCGCTTGTTTCCAAAGTTTAATCCTTTTTAGGTTAAATTCTTTTAAGCTCTGCTTCGTCATTGCGAACGTATGTGAAGCAATCTAGAACTAGATTGCCGCATCGCCTCCGGCTCCTCGCAATGACGTGAACAATACCTCGAACTGCTAACTGATTAAGGTACTTCAACCTTGTTTAAGATTTCACTGATGATTTCTTCAGAAGTCGTATTATTAGCTTCGGCTTCGTAAGTCAGACCGATACGGTGACGCAATACATCGTGACATACGGCACGGATATCCTCAGGAATAACATAACCTCTACGCTTGATGAATGCATAGGCGCGAGCAGCCAGAGCCAAGCTGATAGATGCACGAGGCGATGCCCCGAAACCAATCATACCTTTCAGCGAACTCAATCCATTTTCTTCCGGAAAACGAGTAGCAAATACGATGTCTACAATATATTTTTCGATCTTCTCATCCAAATAAACATCACGTACGACTTCGCGAGCGCTGATTATTTCGTCAGCTTTCATCACCGGAGTAAGATCGCCATAGTTGCCCATGAGGTTGTTGCGAAGGATAAGTTTTTCTTCTTCTTTTTTAGGGTAGTTGATAACCACTTTCATCATGAAACGGTCTACCTGTGCTTCAGGAAGCGGGTATGTACCTTCTTGCTCAATCGGGTTCTGCGTAGCCATTACAAGGAAAGGCGACGGCAGTTTGTAGGTTTTCTCGCCGATAGTCACCTGACGTTCCTGCATGGCTTCGAGCAAGGCACTTTGCACCTTTGCCGGAGCACGGTTGATTTCGTCAGCCAATACAAAGTTTGAGAATACCGGACCATGTTTTACCAAAAATTCTTCAGTCTTCTGACTGTAAATCATTGTACCCACCACGTCGGCAGGCAATAGGTCGGGCGTAAACTGAATACGGCTATACTTGGCGTCGATAAGCGATGCCAGAGATTTTATAGCTAATGTCTTTGCCAATCCGGGTACCCCTTCAAGCAGGATGTGTCCGTCGGCCAACAGCCCGATAAGGAGAGATTCCACAAGATGTTTTTGTCCTACAATGACTTTATCCATCCCCATTGTGAGCGACTCTACAAATGCACTCTTACTCTGTATCCTTTCGGTGAGTTCTCGAATATCAACTTGCGCCATACTTTTAGTCAATTTTGCGTTTATATTTATTGTTTGATTATTTCATTTTAAGTAAGCACGACAAAAATAGAAATGTTAAATCTGAAAATTGTTATTTCGCCGTTAAAAATATTTAAGCTACGTAAAAAGCTGCATAAGCTTCTATAATTCTTATTTTCTGTCGAATATTCCGACTAAGTGTTTTTCGATTTCTTCTCCTTGAAGATTATTGGCAATTATCACACCATCAGGATCGATAAGCATCGTATAAGGGATATATCTCCTACCGTATAGATTCTTCAATGTATCTTCTCCGTTCAGTATCTGAGGCCATGTTACCCCATCGTTAGCCAAAGCCTTCTGCGAATCCTCGGCTTTGTCGCCAACAGTAACACCTACAATTTCAAATTTATCGCCTTTATATTTATTATATATCTTTTTCAGATTAGGGACTTCTGCCCGACAAGGAGCACACCAACTTGCCCAAAAATCGACCAGAATATATTTACCTTTTCCCGCATAATCAGACAAAGACACTCTCCGCCCATCGGGTTGTTCGATAGTAAAATCAGTGAACTTTTGTCCTACGTCAGTTTTTTTAACTGCTTCATTTTGCTTCATAATCTTTCTGACCATAGGCAATGCGACAATATTTTTACTGAGTTTGGCTACAGCCGAATCAATTTGTCCTGCCCCGTACCTATTCGCCATTTCGGACAACACAACAGCCCCGACAACATTATCAGAATTGGCATTTAAGGTGCTATCCATAAAATGAGTAAGACGGGACTTACTTCCAACGATTTTATAAAACTGATCAAAATAACCAGTGAAAGCTTTATTCAAAGAACCTCCCGAAACAGTTCTGTTCGGCATATCGACGGAAATGATTCCTTCTTCTAAAATCAGACATAAAAAACTTTGTCCGATACTGACCTTATATAAACTGACGGTATCAACCAATCCTTCAAAAACAAATCTGCCGCTATCTATCAACGTACTGTCTATTACTCTTCCGGTATCGAAATCGGATAAACAAGCCATTTTTCCATTATCATGGAGTGAAGCAATACCTTTCACTGTATATGTAGTATTTGCCTTCTGTCCCTTGCAAGACAAAACTCCAAACAAAAAAATTGACAATAAAAAGATTATAACGGTCCTCATATCACTTCCCTTTCACGATTGTTTCCACACGAGTAGAATCGCTTGTGATGCTGGTTACATTTCCTGTACAGTTGGTAAAATAGACATAGCTCCCATTATCTACGAAACGGTAAACCTTACAGCCATCATGCTCGAAAAGATAGCTGACCCCATAGTCTTTATTGTTAGACGCCTGAATGGATATAGGCTTTTTCGACACACATGAAGATAAGCCCACGATACTTATTGTAACAATAGCAAGTAATAATATCAGTGTTTTCATAACGGTATTTATTTTTAGTTACTATTTATATTTTACGTTTGTCTTTGTTATTTACAATGTCCACTTTTCGTCATTGCGAACGAAGTGAAGCAATCTAGATCTCTGGATTATTTGGATTGCTTCGTTACACTCGCAATGACGGGAATGCTGACATCACAGTCGGAAAGGTTGAATTAAACTTTCTTTTGTTCGTTCCGTTTTCCGGCAAAGATATCGTATCGGCGAAATTCACATTGCAACGACCCGTTTACCAATTGAATCTTTTTAGATGGTTTCAATCCGATTTTGTCGAAACACTCCCTTTTGTAACTAAGTACCCATACCTGATAGCCGGTAAAAACGTGTTTCATCCGTTCGCCTAATCGCTCGTACATTCCCAACAGGTCGTCGGGTACTATGCGCTCCCCGTATGGAGGATTGGTTACCATAATCCCTTTTTCGGCAGGAGCTTCCGTATATTTTTCAAAAGGCATCACCTTTAGGTCGATACACTTCTCTACTCCGGCACTTTTTATGTTTTTCGACGCAATGGCAATAGCCTCTGCCAAGATATCCGATCCATATATTTTATGTTTGAACTCTCGTTCGCCACTATCGTCGTTGTATATGGTTTCGAAAAGGTCGGCATTGAAGTTTTTCCATTTTTCGAAAGCAAAATTCTTACGATAGATGCCCGGAGGCACATTCATAGCTATCATGGCAGCTTCTATGAGCAGCGTTCCCGATCCGCACATGGGATCGACAAAGTCCGACTCGCCACGCCAACCCGTTTTCAGGATCATTCCGGCAGCCAACACTTCGTTGAGTGGAGCTTCGGTCTGCTCTACACGGTATCCTCTCTTGTGCAACGACTCGCCCGAACTATCGAAAGACAGGGTGCATTTGTCGTGCGCTATATGAAAATTGATAAGCAAATCGGGATCTTTGGTATCTACCGAAGGGCGTTTGCCTGTTTTTTGCATAAAGTAGTCGGCAATAGCATCTTTCACCCTGTATGCCACAAACTTGGAATGGGTAAAATAGTCGGAAAAAGTAATGGCATCGATGGCAAAAGTGCTATCCTCGGTGAGGTGTTCGTACCAGTTCATCGCTTTTACTTTCTTATATATATCGTCCGTGGTTTTTGCCTTAAACTCGTATACGGGGCGAAGCACGCGCAGAGCCGTACGGCAATGGATGTTAGCCTTGTACAGAAAAGCAAGGTCGCCCTCGAAGGAAACCATACGTGTGCCCATCTCCAGATTATCGGCTCCCAAAGCGATAAGTTCCTCGGCTAAAACATCTTCGAGCCCAGCCATCGTTTTGGCTATCATCGCAAAATTTCTTTTTATCATCAACAATTTTCTATTTTAGATTTTCCAACAGTTTGTACAACATTTCAATTGTTGCTTGTGGTGTTTTAAATTTATCGTAATCTTCTTCAACCGACACATTAGCTCTTATTTCATTTATTATCGGCTCAATTGCATTATCCAACATCCTGTTGCTGACAGCAGCATCTTCTTGATCGAAGAAGAGTTCATTCCACCTTGTTGTTTGCTGCATACTCAAGCCAAAATCAGGAGAATATCTGAGACGTTGAAAATCAGAACCCGACGACATTGTTTTAGTCGTTGGCTGTAGATAATTATATTGCATATATGCAATTACATATTCTACCGAAGCCCGTGTACGTTCCAGTATCTGATCCCTTGTCTCTTTATTCTGAGCTCTTATCAGCCACTTATTCTTATTATAAGCCGTAAAATTGCAATCCTGTTTAGTGAGGAAAGCCGTATCGCGCCTGAATGTCATAGCAACCGATTCCCTGAATATGGCATCGGGCGACGTAGATAAAGCAAAGCTCATCTCATCAGCAGACAAGGCTATTATTTTTATACTGAGTTTTGTATTATTCCCTTTGCGTTCGTTAGCTACTTTTAATGTGACAATCGAATCTTTCGAATTATAGTCCCAATGACCAATAAGATCCTGATTTTTGATGCCGATCTTTAAATAAAAAGTATTATCGTCATTCAGCACAATGGTATTTTCACTAACATCTTTCCAAAGCTGTTTCTTCAGACCTTCTTCGTCCAGCTTCTGATAGTTTTCTTTTCTGAATGCATTCGTCTTGGCATCATAAAAATCCCATTTTCCTGTAATATCGGCTAATGGAGAAGCACACCCTTGACATAAAGCCAGAAGCATATATATTTTGAGTATACTTATCTTTTTAAAATTCATATCACAATTTCACCTTCTTCGATTTTCCTTTCGATTCGTTGTGGAAAGCATCCACAGCCGTTACCACATATTTATATTGCTTGTTTCCGCCTTCGTATGGCAATACAACAACTGTATCGCGGGTAATAGCAACAATGAACTGTGCATTCTCCAGATTTTCTTTTTCACCTTTGGCAAAACGATACACTACGTAATATTGCGCAGTAGTAGGATCATATTTGTCGGCATTGCTTTTCCAACTAAGCGTATGGGTAGTAGACGTGTAAGACTCCTCTAATTTATCTACTTTCTTCGGAGCCTTTTTGTGCATATGGGTATATGCAGGAATGAGAGCCGGATAGCGATGATAGTTATTTTTGAGGCGTGTAGCTATATTTTTGTAATTGTCCAGCAATTCGTATGCAGGCCAAAAGCAATTACCATGCACAGTGTTGAAACTACGCGAAAGCATCATCTTTTCATTCAACTGATCTGCACCCGAAGGGGCAGTAGTTGCATCCATCGTGCGCTTCACGTCTTGTCCGATGTAAAGGGGTTGCTCGAAGTTGTTTACAGCCCACCACTCTATCAGCGTCTTATAGTCAGCCGATTTATGTCCTATCTCCCAATATATCTGAGGCATATTGTAGTCTATCCACTTGTTCTTTACCCACAGTTTAACATCGGCATAAAGGTCGTCGTAATTTTGAAGACCGTTCGTATCACTACCCGATCCGTCAGGTGTACTCTTCTTGTTGCGATAGATGCCAAACGGACTGATACCGAAGCGTACCCACGGCTTATTGGTGTCTATTGTGTTCTTTATTTCACGGATTAGCATATCCACATTGTAGCGGCGCCAATCGCTGCGCTGATTTTGCTTAAATCCCTGATTGACGGCATATGCATTAAAACTTCTATCGTCAGGAAATGATTCTCCGGCTATCGGGTACGGATAGAAATAGTCGTCCATATGGATGGCATCGACATTGTAGTTGAGAATAATATCTTTTACCACATCGCAAATAAATTGTCTGTTTTCGGGGATTCCCGGATCGAAGTAGATACTCTTTCCGTATTTTACAAAACGCTCAGGATATTTTTTATAGATATGATTGCTCGCCAGCACATCGCTATCGCCCGATGTCACACGGTAAGGATTGAGCCATGCATGTAGTTCCATATTGCGTTTGTGACACTCTTCGACAAGGAAAGCCAACGGATCGAAGCCATTGTCGGGAGCTTTACCCTGAGTTCCGGTAAGGAATGCACTCCATGGTTCAAAGTTGGATTTGTAAAACGCATCGGCATAGGGACGCGCCTGAAATATAACGGCATTGATACCCTCAGCCTGCAACTCGTTCAGCACTCCGGTGAAGTAGGCCTTCATCTGCTGAGAATTCATTGTCTTGTAGCGACTTTGCCATGCTGTACTAATCCATGCACCACGAAATTCGCGTTTAGGATGCGCTATATCGGAAAAGGTTACTCGTTTGGTTGTTCCACAAGAGGAAAGTATAATCGTAAGTGTAAGAGTGAATAGAAATAGAGCGTTGATTCTCTTCATAATTGATTATATTATAATTATATCTGCAAAAATAGGAATAATAACCGAATTTCTTCTTTAACAAAACAGAAGCTATAACAAAAAAGCATCCACTTTAATAAATGAATGCTTTTTGTTGTATTCTTAGTTGCCTCCCCAACGCTTCAGTTTGGGAAAATACATTCTCATTTGTTGAACAGCTTCATCACGTGTCAGATTAAGGCCTGTATCCCTATTGAAGTCATCCACATAGTTTGCACAATGTTCTATCATCTCATCCATTGTCACATCCTGTGTATAGCTGCCATTCTTAAAGCAGTAGATACAGTATTCCTCATTTTTGCTCCGATTGGCATTGGTACCAAAAAGCCCTTCTTCCTCAAGGGGCATGCCACAACTTTGACAGATTAGTTCTCTATTCATAATCTAGAATTTAACGTTCGGATTATTAATAGTACAATAATACAAAAATATTCTCTTAATGCATTACGAATCATTAATTACTTAATTACAAGCCAAATCCACAAGGGTATAAAAGCAGCTGGTGAAATAAAGTTCTGGCGATACGTTCCTGCCCCTTGGTACTGGGATGGAGGCGATCGAAACCAGAATCATAAAAATAGATCAGTTGCTCTTCTATCATCGGATTCATACCTGTGACTGAATTCATGTCGATAACAGGAATCCCCCATATGTTTCCGGCATCTTGTACGGCTTGTACATAGGCATCGACATATTCGCCACAGCCATTCTGATAACTTTCGTCGGGTTGAACATTCTTTTCTCCGAAATCGGCAAAAGAGCGGTGCATCGGTGTCAGCAAAATTATCTGTTTATCGGGGTACAGCTTCTTCAGTTGGCTGATACCTGCATTGATACGCCCCCGATATGTATTATTATCCATAATAGGGGTACGCCTTTTCAAGCTAACTAACTTTTTAGGTTCGCCACGAGCCGCCATCACCTGTTCTACACTCTCGGTGAACCATTCTCCGATTGGAATACCTGCATTGAAGTCATTAGTTCCTATGAAAACCAGAATGGCATCTACATCATTACCATGCTGTTCAAATAACTGATTTGCCTGATAAGGAACGTTGTTCCATTGGCGTCCGCTAACTCCATATACATAAGGGGTAATATCGAGCCACTCCTCGAGAAAAGACCAGTACTTCTTAATCTTATCGCCATAACTCCGAGGATCGGTAAATGAATCGCCTATAAATGCAACTCGTTTTCCTTGCCAAGGATGCTGAAAGAGATTTTTGCTATCAGGGTCTTTTTCTGACTGCTGCTGACCAAAGAGGAAAACAGGAAAAATAAGCAAGCATATAAATATTCTAAATCTCGAATTATTCATTTGAAATCATTTAGTGGTAATTATCTAAAAAACACATGGACTACTTGGCTGCAAATTACAGAAAAATAATAGAAACACTAAAACAAGTAGGGAATAAAAAAATAAGTGATTAAGAAGCCTCACGGTCTTAATCACTTAAAGGAATAGTGTTATTTAGATTATTTAAGGTTATTCCAATTCTGTCCAGTTTATATTAGGTTGGGAGCCTGTTGCTTCGCGAACAAACGCGGTATTCGTAGCTACAAAATCATTGAAGAATCCACAATTTTGTAGGAAGAATCCATTACCTTCCAATCCTCCTTTATAGTCCATTCTATATCCACCACTTCCTGTGCCATCGGTAGTGAATTTACCATTTGTCAGTTCGACCCATTGTCCGGCGGTGGTATATACCCATTGATTTCTATAATAAGCCTTACGGGTAAGATGCCCCATTGTAGGACTAAAGTTTTCAAGGAACGAATGCATCCCTGTATAGTAAGTCTGTATTTTAGGACGTTTCCACTGTGCTATCAGTCTCCATTTGCCTAGTTCAGGCGCATAGAAGTAAGCCGTATATTCGGAATATCCATCCTCGAGAGGTCTTACACGGTTGAGGAATTTATAAGTATTTCCTGTTATCCACTTATATATCAAATAGCTTTGACCTCCCGATCCTTCGTTTCCAAAATCATTGATAGTAACACCTTCTCCTTTTCTGATCAGTTTTACCCGGTCTTCTTCAGGAATGGTAGTAGGATCGTCTGTTTCGTATGGACTCCACACAGAGAATAAAACGCGTCTTTCTGTTGCAGAATTAACCTGCATACCGAAATATCCTTGCGAGAAACCATTCGACATATAATATGAGCCTACAAGATCGTTTCCTTCGGGTACGGTAACTTCATTGTAGAACCATTCTGCTGTATGACCTGTCGGAACAGTATAACCCATATGAACGGAAGGACCCCGGCGACCGAAATGGTACGAAAAGTCTTCTTTCACATAGTTTATCCCTTCGGTTGAGCTACCTCCTACCAACAAGCTTGTAGCTGTTGCAAATACGGTTCCTTTAAGAGTTACTCCTTTAAAATCGACCTGAACATAACCCGGATCGAGTTTCTCGATAACACCTAAAAATACTGCGGTATCTGTATTAACTTTCGGCTTAGGCAGTGTAACTTCAAATTTATGGTCTTTGCATGTTGCTTCAATAACATTTCCGTCAGCATCCGCCCTGTATTTGAGATACAATTTCAGGTCGCCTGATTTATTTACCTTGAAATATGTACTATAGACTGTAGTTGTTGATTTCCATGAATTGAAACCTGCATCAGAGACACTACCTCCTCCTGTACCGCCAGAAGTTGTAACATATGCATTTCCACCTAAAGGGATCTCAGTTGTTTCCACTGCTCCTTGTTTTATAGCATAAAACTCCATTTCGGAACAACTGGCATTACCGTTTGACCCTGATAATATAACGAATTTCACAGATTTAGGTTTCAATACCGGAGCTGGCAACGTTACTTTAGCCGGATTTCCAGACCTTCCAAAATCGTGAGTCATAACTTTGGTAAATGCTGGTGTAGCCTCGGTCGATACATATATTTCAACATTACCAAAGTTTCCGTTACCACCGTTAGGGGTGCGAGGATAATAAATTATATAATCTAACTGCTCTGCATCCTGAAGATTATATACAGCCTCAAATGGAGCGGCATCACTCCAGCCTGTATGCCAGAAAGTATTAAAATCGCCATCGAATGAGTTTTCAAATCCGGTATCATCATTTGCAGTTTCTGCGCTCGATGCTGTTCCTCCTGAGATTTTCAATTTCTGATCGCCACCGATAGATATATCCATTCCTTCCTGAGTTACAGTAATAATAGACGTATTATTGTCGGCTACAATTGTTATAGTAGCAGTACGACTCGACTGAGTAGCATTGTAAGTTGCAGCAACATTAAGACTGCGCCCTTTTCTCTCCATTGTACACCAACCTTCGCCGGCAGCATCCATCGTAATAGATACATCCCACGCATTGGTAATCACATCAATTGCCTGTCCACCACCTTCGTGCTTAAAAGCAATTTCTGTATTTCCTCCAATTTTCAGAGATGTCGGTCCCGGATTATCGTCATCACTACATGAATAAAACCCTACTACCAACAAGGAAAGTAGTATATATAGTAGATTCTTCATAGTTCTAATATTAAATGTTTATATTTTATGCATAGGGAGAATTCTCTCCCTTATGCATTGGTATTATTAATTTTCGGCTTTTTTGTAAAATTCCATTTCGGAACAACTAGCAAAATTTCCTTTACTGGTAAGTACTACGAACTTGACAGCAACAGGATTTTTTATAGACGTCGGCAATTCGATATGAGAGGGCTGTCTTTGTGCAACAGATGTTACGCTCGTTCCACCACAGTCATAATCGAGAACTTTCACGAATTCGCTATTGGTAGTTGTGGATACATAAATTTCTATTTTTCCGAATATACCGTTTAACCCAGTATCTGTACGGGGATAATAAGAAATAAGATCTAAAGCCGTAGCGCCCGTTTCCAGATTATATATTAGTGTGTAAGGAGATTCATCTATCCCCCACTCAGAATGATACAATGTACTATAATCTCCATCGAAAGAGTTTTCAACACCTTCACCACTGTGAAAGCTTGACGCTGTTCCGCTTACGACCGTCAGCTTAACAGTTGGTTGTCCGTCCTGTTTGATAGGAATAGTAATATCCCTGTCGGATGCTGCAACCTTAACGCTTGTTTCACGACCTGCAATCGAATTATTTTTCTCTGCTGTAATAACAAGATTTTCTCCTTCTATTTTGACAGTACACCAACTTACCTCACTAAGCATAGTCAATGTCAGTTCGGGAGCTGTGGTTTTGAATGGCAGAGAAACGGTTTCGCCATTGGCCGCAATAGTAGCCGATGCTGTTTCGAAATATAGTGCAGTGGGTACCGGATAATCTTCCTCTTTACAAGAAAAGAATGTTACGGTAGCCAATATCAATAATATTATTTTTTTCATAGACTAAAGTAAATTAAGGGTTTTGAACTAAGTCGATAGGATATGCATCCAGTTCTTGTTGAGGGATGTATTCTACAATCTCATTGCTGGTAGGAGCAATAGTAGTGAATACTGTATTAGCTGCCCCCGAGAGGTGTGTTCCGGGATATCTTCTGTCCAAAGTCAGACCATTTCTAAAAACATCGAGTTTACGATGCCCTTCCCAAGCAAGTTCAAGACGACGTTCAGACAATACCCAATCCAAGACTGTTTTGTCCGCTGGAAGTTCTGACTGAATACGCAAAGGAATCTGTGCTCTGGAGCGAATCACATTCACATCAGCAAGAGCTGCACTTTCGTTACCTAAATGATAATTTGCTTCGGCTCTGTTGAGATATACCTCGGCAAGACGGATCAATACCGGCGACCAAAGTTGAGCCTGATCTTCCTGCAACGAACATTTGTAAATGTAACGCTTAGGAAATCCGTTTCTCTTATCTACTGCGTTTTCGATGCGAACATAATACTTGGTATTGTTATCTGCTCTTTCTACATAGTAGCGAGTTTTGCCGTCTACAGTCTCCTTTTGTACAGTAGAGCTTTTATATGTTCCCGGACTTTCGGTTATTGTATAATCGTTGCCCTGTTTTACTACTGTATTTGTCACATAATTGTACGTCTTTTTAGTTTCATCACCCTGTACGTATATAAGCCACAAAGTGTTGTCGCCAGTAACCTGATCTACAATAAAACCTTGGCGGAGATCTGTATCGTTTTCATGCAGCAAATCGAGATATGAAGCCGATGGATACATTTCGCCCCACCCGTCATCGTTTATCTGAGCATACATACTACCTACCGAGTAATAGTTCATATTATATTCTTTATAATCTGTATCTTTTACCATACGGATGGCAAAGATTGTTTCGGTATTGGATTCCGGTACGTAGCGAGGATATTTCTGATATGTATCGCCTGTTAACAACTTATAACGTCCCGAATTGATAACCAGATCAGCATATTCTTTGGCTTTTTCCCAATTCTGCATATAGAGGTATACGCGGGATAGCAAAGCATACGCAACTTCTTTAGAAGCATATATGTTAGATTTGGTACTAGTCATTAAAGATGCTCCTTTTTCAAGATCTTTTATTACCTGATCGTAAACCTCTTTCACGGTAGCACGCTCAGGATATTCATCTTTATTTGAAGTAAGTTTTATCGGAATACCCAGATTTGTTTCAGGGCTTTGCGCATATGGACGGCCAAACAGATTGCAAAGCGTAAAATACAGATGCGCGCGCAAGTAATAATTTTCGCCCAACAAGTTGTCCAACTCCGTTGATTGTCCTTCGTCTACCATTTCTATTACAGTATTCACGTTAACAATCATCTGATATGTAAAACGCCAAACACGTGCAGGATAGTAGTTATCTACAAGACGCTGATATTTGTACAAGTAGTAGAAGCTATCGGAAGTTGTACCACTCAGAGAGACATTGTCCCCACCATATTCGTTCACATAATGTGTCGATTTGTAGTAGTATTCTTCTTTCATTTTGGCATATGTACCCAAAGTAATGGTCTCAACACTACTTTCGTTCATATTATCATTGGTGATTTCATTGTAAGGCATACGATCAAGATCACAACCATAAGCAAAGACTGCTATGATCAAAATCATACATATTTTTATAGATGTTCTCATATTCAGTTTTTTTATTTGATTAGAAAGTAAGATTAACACCCAAAGAGAAACGACGGGCAGAAGGATATAAGCTTGCGCTTGCATTACCGTTATCACTACCGGCTCCTAGCTCCACGTCTGTTCCTGAGAAATTGGTAATAGTAAATACATTTTCACCACTCAACGATACAGATGCATATTTCACTCCCATTTTTCTGGTAAAATTCATAGGAAGCCTATATGATAATGTAACATTATTCATTTTGAAATAACTTCCATCCTCCAGATATCTTGAAGAAGGCTTATTGGAACTATTATTTCCTCCGGCAATAGCCTGAGGGTGGGTAGCAATGTCGCCGGGTTTCTCCCAACGAGACCATCCGTCTTTCAGTTTCATAGAGTTAAAGGTTATATAAGCACCATCGTTATCGTAAAATTCGCGTGCATAGTGATATATCTTATTTCCTGAAACAAAAGTGAATGAGCCGGAAAGGGTAAATCCTTTGTAGGTAATATCAGTCATAATACCTCCCGAATATTTAGGATTGGAGCTTCCACTTGTAACACGGCTAGCCTTACTTATATCTGTAGTCAAAGTTTTTGTTCCATCACTGTTGTGAATATACCACATCGGAGAACCTGTATAAATATCCACTCCAGCCCAGTCGTACAGATACCATGTATCTAAAGCTTCACCTTCTTTGATAATCTTATTTCCACTTATCTGTTGTTGTCCCTGATACAGTTGCTTAACCTCGCTCTTATTAAAACCAAGATTAAACTGAGCATTCCATTGTATTTCTTTAGTTTTAATTATCTCAGGGCTAATTGTTATTTCAACCCCTTGGTTAACAACTTTTCCTATATTCCTATACTGAGAAGTATATCCCGAAAGAGAAGACAGTGATACGGGATAAAGCAAATCAGACGTGTTCTTATAATAATAATCTACACTTAGCCCAACGCGGTCGAACAGACGTGCATCAACAGCGATATTTGTTTCATAACATTTTTCCCAAGTCAAGTCATCGTTTCCAAGCCTGTAAGGGAATGCTGCCGGAACTCCGTTATAATTTGTATCTAGCGAATATGTAGACAAGTAACCGTAGTTTCCGCTACCCGGAGTGTTACCTATGGATCCATAGCTCGCTCTTAGTTTCAGCTGGTTTACAAATTCCACTTCTTTCATAAAGTCTTCATTATGCAAAGACCATCCGCCACCGACAGTGAAAAATCCGCCATAGCGATTATTTCTACCAAAGCGGGAAGAACCATCTATTCTATATGAGAATTGTCCCATATACTTGTCGTTGTATGTATAGTTGGTATTGAAGTAAACCGATTGCATAGCCCATTCATATTTGCTACCTCCGACAGCATATGGAGTAGTGGCTACACCTAGAACTTCTGTATTTGAAGGAATTCCCCTACCTGCGGCATTATTCAAGTCGGAATGATAGTCACTATATTCATAACCCAAAAATGCGCTAACGTCATGCACATTATTAAACACCTTATTGAAGCGCAATAATTGATTGGTATATTTAGTAGTGTAAAATTCGTTCGCATTAGTAATTTCACCTTTACCTTCAGTACCCGTAGCACGAGGATCACTATATCCTTCTGTCAGATGATAGCGGTAGCCAATGTTATTGTTAGACTCGAATGTCAAGTAATCCTTGATATTCCATACAGCACCAATAGTACCTGTAACACCTAGCTGTTTACCTTTGGCCCAGTTCCACTGAAGATTATACAAGTAGTTGTTTGCATCGCGACCGTACCAGTTGTCTTCCTTTCCGGTTCTCACGCTTCCATCTGCATTGTAAGGATAATCCCAAGGCAGATAAGTCATTGCGCTGTATATGCTTTGCTGTTTATTATCATCGTTCCAGTAGCTACCCGATATTTTTGTTTTCAGAGTTAAGGTATTGGAAATCTTGTAATCGTTATTGCTTCTTATACTGAAACGATTGTAATCATACCCTTTAACTGTACCTTCTTCTGTATAATAATCAGCCGACACGAAAGACCTAACTTTGTCACCACCTCCGGTATACGATACTGTATAATTTTGGGTTAAAGCTGATTGTGTGGCCAAGTCGAACCAATCAGTATCGGTGTGTAGTAACTTCTCGTTGAACCAACCAAGAATACCTGAACTCTCAAGATTAGCCATGGACGACGTATAATCATATAATTCGCGGGAATTCATCAATTTGAAATTACCAAGATGCTGATACGAAACCCCTAATTTAACTGCCACATCTACTTTATGCTCCCCCATGCGACCACTCTTGGTAGTCACCAAAATAACACCATTTGTGGCTCGTGATCCGTAAAGAGCAGTTGCCGCAGCATCTTTCAATACGCTTATCGATTCTATTTCATTCGGATTGAGCTGAGCACCTGTACCAGATACTACTCCGTCTATTACCCATAGCGGATCTACCGACGAGTTCAATGTACCCTTTCCACGAATACGGATTTGAGCCGCTTCGCCCGGACGTCCCGATGTATTCAAAACCTGAACTCCAGCAACCTTTCCTTGTAGCATAGCGTTTACATTCGGTGTTGTAACGGTTTTCAATGCATCTGAGTTTACAACAGAGATAGCACCCGTCACCGAACTTTTCTTTTGTGTGCCGTAGGCTACAACAATCACCTCTTCCAGCTGTGAAGATTTAGCATGTAATACTATATTGATTGTTTTCTGATTCCCTACGGTTTTCTCAGCCGGATCGTGCCCAATATAAGTGAATACCAAAACAGAACCCTGATCTTTCACTCCGATAGAATAGTTCCCATCGATATCGGTCAGCACCCCGTTAGTTGTTCCTTTTTCGGTAACGCTTACCCCTGGAAGAGGTTCTCCTTCGTTATCTGTAACTTTACCGTTAACAGTGACTTTTGCCTGATTAACGTCTTTAGCATCTGCAACAGCAGCATTTACAGCAATAGCCACGGCATTATCTTTATAAATAATTACCTGGCGATCTTCTACTTTATATCTGGATGTTTTGTCCAGAATTTTATCCAGAATCTGAGTAATAGTACCTTTTTCGATGGATAAGTCGATGCGCTTATTCACATTTACCGCCTCGTCATTGTAGAAGAAAATATATTCGCTCTTACTTTCTATCTCACGAAAAACATCTTTCAGAGCTTTATTGTGAACCTTCAATGTAAGCACTGTACTTTGGCTGTAACTAGTACTTGCTGAGACTATTCCGATTCCAATAAACATTAAAAAAATACTTATTTTCATTATCCGCAAGCATTTTTTAAATTCATAACATGAATGGTTCTTTTTAATGAATTGTTTCATAGAAATACCATAGATTAAAGTTAATAAAAGTTTAATTTCTTAATTAGGGTAGTAAGTTAAAAATCAACTTATTCAAGATTGGTCATACACTTTTCTCATAAGCTTTTTAGTTTTTAGGGGGTTTATTTTTTTGAGGTAGTTTCTACTTTTATCTTCTCTCCGTTTATTTTATAACTAATCGGTGCTGTGATGCCGATATACTTGAGTGCATTCTCTGGAGTTCCTTTCAGGTCTAATTTTCCACTTACTCGAATATTATTTAAGGCCTTTGAGTCATATATAAACGAGATATTAAAATATCTTTCCAGCTTTTGAAGTACCAAATCGAGGCTTTCACTTTCGAGCATCAGATATCCATGTATCCATGACACATAGTTATCCACATCTACTTTCTGAATATCAGCTTTGCTGGATGCGATGTCATAAGAGAACATCTGGCTCGGATATATCTTATAATTACCTTTAAGTTCCTTACTTTTTATATTGACTGCGCCGGAAACCAGCACTACCGATTGTGCATTGGCATCGTTATATGCCGAAACATTCAATTTTGTACCCAGCACATTTACGTCTATGTGATTTGTTTTTATAATAAAGGGACGGTCTTCATCTTTTGTCACATCGAGATACACCTCACCGACAAGATATATTTCTCGTTTACTATCACCAAAAACGGTTGGATATACAAGCTTTGTACCGGAGTTTACCCATATTTTAGTTCCGTCGCAAAGGGTAAGGAACGTCGTTTTCCCATAAGGAACTATCAGCTGATTAAGCGATGGTTTTGCATTTTCAGTACCTTCTATTTCTTCCGAATCCACATTGATCCGTCCTTTATCGTCATATACAACCTGTGAACTGTCTTTTTGAATATTGACCACTTTGTTGTTTGACAGTACCAGACTGATATCTCCGGATTGCGCTATCTTACTGTCATCCAGCATGGATGCATAATCCAATTCAATTTCAGTTTTATTCGTGGAAATATAAAAATATCCTCCTGCAAGTAACAGAACTACAGCTGCAACAGAAGCCACCTGCACCCACCTTCTCAAAAAGAATCTCTTCTTTACTTTATCTCGTCCGATATTTTGCTCAATCTTTTCCCAGATGAGTTTCTTTTCGTCAGTAGACAAAGTAGGCTCTTCTATCTTTATATTTTTTATTATATTTTTCAAAGTATAAATATTATCTCTCAGTTCGTCATCTCTGTTCATTTCATCTTCCCAAAACATATCCAGTTCCGGAGTAGGCGACACTATCCATTTCATGAATAAGTCATTATCCAACAAAGAGGAGATTATACTGTCCGAACAATTTTTCTTCATTATTGTAACAGATTATAAAAGACAAACGATCCTCACGAATCGTTTGTACTCAATTCGTAATTAATTATTTTTTAAGAAATTCGTAACTTTAGTGGAACATTTTGATAAAGAGTGTTATAAATAGGGCAAAATCCATATTCTCTCTAATTTTGGTAATAGAGCGATGGATTAAATTCCGGGCTGATTGATAATTTATTTGTAGCAATTCGGATATTTCTTCATACGACAATCCCAGCTGAAAACGCAGATAAATAGCTTCCTTCTGCCTCGGATTCAGCATTTTCATAACTTGTTCAAATTTTTCTTTTATTTCCTCTTCTTTTTCAGTTTCCTCCTGATCATTCAGATATTCATACGTGGCAATAAAAGGCAGATCTTCAGGAGACACATAAGCCAATCGTTTGTTCTTGGCAATGTTATCGAGAATCATATTCTTCAAAGAAAACAGCAGATAAAATTTAGGATTGGTAGTCGGAGACAACGACGCTCTATTATTATGTAATTTTATAAATAAATCCTGGATACAATCTTTGACGAGACTTTCATCTGCAACAAATTTCATCCCATATCGATAAAGCGGATCCAAAAATGTTTCAAACAAAATAGAGAACGAGACCTCATCTCCTCCTCTAAATTCATCCCATATTTCTATTATGTTTTTGTCCAAGTTTTGCTAATTATCAAAAGTTTTTTACAAAAATAGTAATAACAGACAAAAAACAGTATTTGCGATTACTATTTTACAAATGAGTATATATTTTCCTTAATAAAGCCGAAAGATGCAAAATAACAAACAAACAGACAAAATACTGTAATACTGAAACTTAAAACATATTTAAAATTAAAATCCCGACATTAGTTATAATAAGAAAATACGAAAGAAAGTTTCGATACCTTCCATCATTTTGGGAACAATTCATTGTAGAACAGTAATAAGAAAGCATAAGCTGAAATGATATAGAAAAAAAATTAACCTAACATTTGTTTTTTTACAAATTTGGTCTATATTTGCAAAACAAAAAGAAAGAAAAATGAATTTTCAATCAACAAATGCATATTGGTGGTGGCACTTACAACTCAAAAAGTCGTGAGCCAAGTCGGTATGTATATATAGTTGAAAATATAAAAATACAAAGCCTGTCGTAACTCACGACAGGCTTTTTTTATAATAGAAAAAAATTAAACACAATATAAAATGGAAAAATTTGCAGTAGACATTAACGGTTATTATGGAGAATTTGGGGGAGCTTATGTTCCTGAGATTCTTTTCGATAATGTGGAGAACTTAAAAAGTACTTATCTCAAAGTACTGAACGACCCTTCGTTTCGCAGAGAATACAACTCCCTGCTCAGAGATTATGTAGGTCGTCCGTCTCCACTTTATTTGGCAAACAGACTTTCCGAAAAGTACGGATGCAAAATATATCTGAAACGCGAAGACCTCAACCATACAGGCTCACACAAAATAAACAATGCCATCGGGCAAATACTACTTGCGAAGCGCATGGGTAAGACCCGCATTATTGCCGAAACAGGAGCCGGACAACATGGAGTGGCAACAGCTACCGTATGTGCTCTAATGAATCTGCAATGCATTGTTTACATGGGAGCTACCGATGTAGAGCGTCAGAAACTGAACGTTCAGAAAATGGAAATGCTCGGAGCAACAGTTGTATCCGTTACAAGCGGTAATATGACTCTGAAAGATGCTACTAATGAAGCCATCCGCGACTGGTGTAGTAATCCATCCGATACGTATTATGTAATCGGATCGACCGTTGGTCCTCATCCCTACCCCGATATGGTAGCTCGTCTGCAATCGGTGATCAGCGAAGAAATCCGTAAACAGCTTCTTGAAAAAGAAGGTACAGAAACACCCGATTATGTAATCGCCTGCGTAGGTGGAGGAAGTAATTCGGCGGGAACAATCTATCATTTCTTAGATGAGCCCGAAGTAAAAATAGTGCTTGCCGAAGCTGCCGGAGAGGGTGTAGACTCAGGCAAATCTGCTGCAACCATCCACTTGGGAAAACTGGGTATTATTCACGGTAGCAAAACCTTGATTATGCAATCGGAAGACGGACAGATAGAAGAGCCTTACTCCATTTCTGCGGGACTTGATTATCCGGGTATTGGCCCTATGCACGCACATCTGGCAAAAACGGGGCGTTCGACAGTTCTTGCCGTTACCGACGATGAAGCTATACAGGCTGCCTTTCAATTGACAAAACTGGAAGGGATTATTCCGGCAATAGAATCGGCACATGCTTTGGGTGCATTGGACAAGATAAATTTCAAACCCGAGGATGTGATTGTTCTTTGCCTGTCAGGACGTGGAGATAAGGATATGGAAACATTTATCAAGGCTTTTAATTAAACATTGTATATCATCCTGAATTAATGCGAATAAAAAAGGTTGCCTCATCTTCGTCATTGCGAGCCAGAAGGGCGAAGCAATCCAAAATAAAAGAACAAAATTGCTTCAGGTAAACCCTCGCAATGACGAGAATTAAATAATAAAATTTCGACTACTGATTGATATAAATAATATATGAGATACAAAATAAACGTAAAAACAAAGAAACTTCTCGCCGACCTACAAACGCCTGTTGGTATCTACCTTAAGGTAAGAGATGTATATCCCGAATCGGCACTATTGGAAAGTTCCGACTATCACGGTGGCGAAAATAGCTTTTCATTTATAGGCATCAGCCCTATCGCCCGATTCAAAGTAGAGAATGACGAGATAACCCGTACTTATCCCGACAATACAGTTACGCAGGAAACTTTACTAGGTCATGAAAAACTGACAGATAAATTCCACGATTTCATCAAGCAATTTGACGTACAGGGAGAAAACACAACCGCCATCAATGGATTCTTGGGTTATACCTCTTACGATGCTATCCGTTACTTCGAAGCCGTAGATCCTGTAAACAGGAAGCTGAACAATGCCGACGTTCCCGAATTTTACTATATACTGTATCGTTTTATCTTAGTTATCAACCATCTGAAAAACGAACTGACGATAGTAGAAAACGTAGTGGAAGGCACAGAGGAAAAAGCTCACGAACTTGAAGCGATCCTTACCAACAACAATATAGCTCTGTACAACTTCGAAACTGTAGGAAGCGAGCAATCGATGATAAGCGACGAAGAACATCAGGAGATGATAAACAAAGGAATAGCCCATTGCAAGCGTGGCGATGTGTTCCAAATAGTTCTCTCACGCTGTTTCACTCAAAAATTTGCAGGAGATGACTTCAAAGTCTACCGCTCACTTCGCTCCATCAACCCTTCGCCCTACCTCTTTTACTTCGACTTCGGTTCGTTCCGCATATTCGGCTCATCACCCGAAACTCATTGCAAAATAGCCAAAGACAAAGCTTACATCGACCCCATTGCCGGAACATACTTCCGCACGGGAGACGACGAAAAAGACCGTATTCTTTCCGAAAATCTATTGAAAGACGAAAAAGAAAATGCCGAACACGTAATGCTTGTCGACTTGGCACGAAACGACCTCAGCCGAAACTGCCACGATGTGAAAGTAGAGTTCTACAAAAACGTTCAGTTCTATTCGCATGTTATTCATTTGGTTTCACGCGTTAGTGGTGTTATCGAAAAAGGGAAGAACAATATGGAAGTCTTTGCAGACACCTTCCCTGCCGGAACATTGTCGGGCGCGCCAAAAGTCAGAGCAATGCAGCTGATTCGCGATATAGAGAAACAGATGCGTGGCGTATATGGCGGATGCATCGGTTACATCGGGTTCAATGGCGACCTCAACCAAGCCATCACGATACGTACATTCCTCAGCCGAAACAATACGCTTTATTATCAGGCGGGAGGAGGAATCGTTTCTAAATCGAATCCCGAAACAGAAGTAATGGAAGTAAAAAACAAACTGGGTGCTTTGACTAAAGCTGTGAAATTTGCAGAACAATTAAAAAATTAAGAAAGATGAAAGCATTGATAATTATAGATATACAGAACGATTATTTTGAAGAGGGCAAAATGCCTTTAGTAGCTCCCGAAGCCGCAGCACAAAACGCAAAAAAAATATTGGCGGACTTCAGACTAAAAAACCTGCCAGTAATCATCGTACAACATATTGCAGCTAATCCGGAAGGCGGATTCTTCTTACCAAATACGCTTGGTGCTGAAATCCATGCAAGTGTAAAGCCTTTGGATACAGAAAAAATTGTAGTGAAGCACTACCCAAATAGCTTTAGAGAGACAGACCTCTACGAATATCTTAATAAATTAGACATTAAAGATCTCGTTATTTGTGGAATGATGACTCACATGTGCATAGATGCCACCACACGAGCGGCAAAAGATTTGGGCTATAACTGCACTGTCATAGGAGATGCTTGTGCAACCTGCGATTTGGAAATTTTCGGTAACGTAACAAAAGCCAAAGATGTTCACAACTCATTCCTGTCTGCACTCAATTACTTTTATGCAAAAGTGACTACGGCAGATCAATATTTAAAGGAAAACATATAAAATCTGGATCTATGAAAATCTTAATATTCGACAACTACGATTCGTTTACTTACAACCTTGTTCATCTGGTAAAAGAACTAGGATACACCGACGTTGACGTATATCGTAACGACAAAATAAACCTCGACGAGATTGCAAAATACGATAAAATAATTCTGTCACCGGGTCCGGGCATTCCGTCCGAAGCTGGGTTGCTGCTTCCTCTAATAAAAGAATATGCAGGAAAGAAACCAATACTGGGAGTCTGTCTTGGACATCAAGCTATCGGCGAAGCATTCGGTGCAAATCTTACCAATCTGGAAGACGTTTATCACGGAGTAGCAACGCAAGTTAGCATCGTAAAACCCGACTATCTTTTCGACGGACTGGGCAGCGAAATAGAAGTGGGGCGTTACCACTCGTGGATAGTAAATTCGAACGGGCTACCCGATTGCCTTGAGGTAACAGCCATCGACAGCAAAGAACAGATAATGGCTCTTCGCCACAAAGAATACGATGTGCACGGTGTGCAGTTTCATCCCGAGTCGGTACTAACTCCCGCAGGAGAAACCATTGTGAAGAACTTTCTTGATAAAAACTTATAATTAACCGATATAAAATCATGAACAAAAAAATCTTGCTAAGCGAAAACGACATTCCAAAGAAATGGTACAACATTGTGGCGGATATGAAAAACAAACCGTTGCCGCCACTTCATCCAGGCACTAAAAAGCCATTGGAGGTAAGCGATTTAGAACCAATATTTGCAACAGAACTGGCCAAACAGGAGCTAAACGAAACCGACCGCTGGATAGAAATTCCGGAACCAATACGCGAACTGTACAAAAATTATCGCCCCACGCCGCTAGTGAGAGCTTACGGACTGGAAAAAGCATTGGATACTCCGGCTCATATCTACTTCAAAAATGAAAGTGTAAGCCCTGTAGGTTCGCATAAACTAAACTCGGCAATAGCACAAGCGTATTACTGCAAAGAACAAGGAATAACAAATATCACCACCGAAACCGGAGCCGGACAATGGGGTGCTGCCTTATCTTATGCAGCAAATCATTTCGGTCTCAATCTGGCTGTTTATATGGTAAAGGTCAGCTATCACCAAAAACCTTATCGCCGATCCATCATGCAGACATACGGAGCAGAGGTTATTGCCTCTCCAAGCATGAGCACCAAAGCCGGACGTAAGATTATTACAGAAAATCCGACGTATCAGGGAAGCCTCGGAACAGCCATTTCGGAGGCCATAGAACTAGCCATGAATACACCAAACTGTCGATACACACTAGGTAGTGTACTGAACCACGTGTCACTTCATCAGACTATTATAGGATTGGAAGCCGAAAAGCAAATGGAAATAGCCGGAGAATATCCGGATATAGTGATTGGTTGCTTTGGAGGCGGATCAAATTTTTCGGGTATTACGTTCCCTTTCTTACGCCACAAACTAACTGAAGGTAAGGACATACGCCTTATTGCAGCAGAACCGGCATCATGCCCCAAACTGACCCGTGGCAAATTTGAATACGATTTTGGTGACGAAGCCGGCTATACACCTCTACTGCCAATGTACACGCTGGGGCACGATTTCACACCGGCAAACATCCATGCGGGAGGTCTTCGGTATCATGGAGCAGGCACTATTGTCAGTCAGCTGAAACGAGATGGATACATAGAGGCTGTGGATGTGAAGCAACTCGACACATTCGAAGCCGCCATACTATTTGCAAAGGCAGAAGGTATAATCCCGGCACCCGAATCGTCACATGCTATATATGCAGCCATTCAAGAAGCGTTGAAAGCAAAAGAGGAAGGTAAACAAAAGACAATCCTGTTCAATTTGTCCGGACATGGACTTATAGACATGGCAGCATACGACCGCTATTTCGAAGGAGAGCTGACTAACCATGAACTCTCTAATGAAGAAATAGCCAAATCAACAGACATTTTAGAGAAATTAGTCTGATCAAAATCCGGTATAGATATTGAATTAGGGTAAGTGTATTTCGCTGGATTGCTTCGGGCAAGCCCTCGCAAAGACGAAAACAACAAATAACGATCGTCATTGCGAACGTAGTGAAGCAATCCAAAAAGAAAACAAATTTAGAAACATTTGCTCTGATATATTAGTCTGTAAACGAGGTTATTCTCTAAGAAATTATTACCTTAATGGCCGTTTTAAGCAACTCTTTTGTGAATCTTAAAATTCGGTCAAATGAGCAATATTTACACCTCCTATGTAAGGATAAAGCGAAGAGACGGGCGAGATATGTCCGGCAATGAGATTGATTATCTGTTCAACAATGTGGTCAATGTTCACGGCGATTTCGGTTCCTACTGGGTACGCATCGTGAAGAAGTACAGAACTTCCGGGCAATGCCTCAATATCCAGTTTGGGTCGGGCAAAAGAACGGAAAACATACTGCGACTTCCGGATATTTTCAAAGAATATTATGTCGTGGAACGGATCAATTACGAACACAGTCTCGACCATATATTCGAATACGGATACAGGGAAGGCGACACCTTTGCCACAGAAACTTCGCCACGGTTGTGTAAATATGCTTTCGACAAGGTAATCGTTACTTGCGAAGAAAACTGGCTGAAAAAGGAAGGAGCCGAATGGACAAGCTCCGATACGCAGGAATTGTTGATAGACGGATCGTACTACAGCTGTAATTGCAGATCGTATGTAGACATCTACGAAGATTCCGAGTATTACGGCTCGCAGATAGGCTATACCGAAGATTATCCTTACGACTATTTTGTACTGACCGAATCGACGGCTGTGCAATTTATCGACCCTCCGCTTTTGGAGCAGCTCTATGCGAACAATTTTGTAAGGATGCCACGATCTTCAAAGATGGAGTTTCTTTACAAACACAGGAAGGTGTTGAGCATACGAAAGACGGATCACGGGAATATAAAGATATATTCTGCCGATCACTGGGACAATTGCGTAGATGAGGCTTACCTCGAAATGAGAAAGAAATTAAGAAAAAATGAAACAAACACTAAACAGATTATTTGAACACCAATATTTAGACCGCGCCGAAGCGAAGGAAATACTGACCAAGATGGCGGCGGGGGAATACAACGAATCGCAAATCGCGGCATTCATTTCGGTATTCCTGATGAGGAGTATCAGCGTAGACGAATTTCTCGGATTTGCCGATGCATTGCTCGACCTTCGGGCAAATGTAGATGCGTTGGCAGCCTACAATCCTATCGACATTGTGGGCACAGGTGGGGACAACAAAAACACGTTCAACATATCCACCCTGTCTTGCTTCGTGGTGGCAGCATCGGGTTACAAGGTAGCCAAACATGGTAACTACGGTGCAACATCAGTCAGCGGAGCATCTAACGTGATGGAACAGCATGGTGTAAAGTTCACCTCAGATGTCAGCAAATTGGAAGAATCGTTGGATAAGACCAACATCGCCTATATGCATGCCCCGTTGTTCAACAATGCGTTGAAAGTAGTCGCACCTGTCCGCAAGGCATTGGGTGTGCGCACATTCTTCAATATGTTGGGGCCGGTGGTCAATCCCATCAAACCTAAACGTACGGTATTGGGTGTTTTCAACCTGAAAATGGCAAGGCTATATTCATACATGTATCAGCAAACCGATGTGGATTACTCTATCGTTCACAGCCTCGACGGATATGACGAAATTTCGCTGACGGGTGATTTCAAGATCATCAACAAGCACGAGGAACGTATCTACAGCCCTGAACAAATAGGCTTTGACCGTTGCACGGAAAAAGAACTCGACGGAGGAGCAACACCCGAAGATGCAGCCCGAATATTCGACAATGTGATAAGCAATACAGCGACCTCTGCACAAAAGAATGCAGTGATAGCCAACGCCGCTACTGCCATACAGACTATCAATCCGAAATTCTCTTTTGAAGAATGTGCCGCACAAGCAAAAGAGTCGATAGACAGCGGACGGGTGAAGGAAACATTTGAGAAGTTTTTGGTTTTGAATACGTAACATAGACTTTCCCCCCTTAACAACATGAATACAAAAGAAACATCCCTCTGCTCTTCACTTGAAGAAGTCAGGGAAAATATAGACCAAATAGATGATGCATTAATCAGCCTTATTGCACAAAGAAATTACTATGTGAATCAGGCGGCGCATTTCAAAACATCTATTGAAAATACTGTAGCACAGGACAGAGTAAATGAGGTTATACAAAAAGTCAGATCTCTGGCTAAAATGAACGGACTAAATCCGAACCTTACTGAAAAAATATACAGAACGATGATTAATGGATTTACAGAGCAGGAGTTAGCTATTGTTGATTCCACATACAGAGATATTAAAAATTCTTACTATTAAGATGAAAAAAGTACTGATAATCAACGGACACCCCGACAGAGAAAGCTTCTGCTTCGGATTGCATGAAAGCTATAAAAAGGGCAGCTTGCAAAATGGCAATGAGGTAAAAGAAATCATCCTTTCGGATATGACCTTCAACCCCATACTGATGCACGGATACCGCAAGCGTACCGAGCTGGAACCCGATTTGCTCGAAGCTTGGGAGAAAATAAAATGGGCTGAGCATATCGTTTGGATATATCCTACCTGGTGGGCATCGCCTCCGGCATTGCTAAAAGGATTTATCGAGCGTATCTTCCTTCCGGGCTTTGCATTCGAGTATCAGGAAAAATCGCCATTTCCCAAAAAGCTGCTCATAGGGAAAACCTCCGAAATTATCAGCACGATGGATGCCCCAGTGTTTTATTACAAATGGATAGTAAAAGACATTGGTGGAAAAATGATACGCAGAGATATAGGAGCATTCTGCGGAATAAAAAATAAGCGTACCACCTATCTGGCGACTCTAAAAACATCGACAGCCGAACAACGGCAAGGTTGGCTCGAAAAAGTAGAGAAGCTTGGGAGCAGATTGTAATAAATATTTTGGATCTTTGCAGTAAAAAAAATAACATTGGAACAAGCTAATTTATCTACAACAACTAAAGGCCGCACAAGGCTGGCTATTTTTTGCCTGTACTTTTGCACCGGCATCTGTTTTTCGAGTTGGGCAAGCCGTATACCCGACATTAAAATAGCCCTCGGGCTTGGAGACGCAGCATGGGGAACGATCCTGCTGATGATTCCCATCGGACAGATTTGCGGAATGACCATCTCCGGTTTACTGATTTCTAAAGTCGGCAGCAAACGCATATTCCCAATCGCTCTAACAGGCTATGTATTAGCATTGTTGGCAGTTGGCTTTTCATCAACAGAGTATGCACTGATTATGAGCCTGATTGTCTTCGGATTCTTCGGCAATTTCTGTAATATATCGGTGAACACTCAAGCTGTAACACTCGAAAACGCATACAACCGCCCCATCATGGCATCGTTTCACGGAGGGTGGAGCCTTGCAGGGTTAACAGGTGCGGCAGTCGGATTGCTTATGGCATCCTTGCATATACACCCGATATATCATTTTAGCATTGTGGGCGCACTGGTTATCGTCACTCTGCTCATCAACAAACCTTATCTGCAAACCGACCTGAAAAAGGAAAAAAATCCTGCCGATGTAGCCAATAAAAAGAAAGACAAGCCAGAAACATTTCTTTTCCTTTTGGGAATTGTGGCATTCTGCGGAATGGCGGCCGAGGGAGCCATGTCGGACTGGAGCGGGCTTTACCTGATAGACGTAGTGGGTACAGAAAAGCATTTAGCTCCAATAGGATTGGCAGCTTATATGATTACGATGGCATCGGGACGTTTTATGATCGACAAAGCCACACAGCGATGGGGACGCCAACGTGTGTTACAGGCCGGCGGAATACTCATTGCCACAGGATTGTTTACGGCTGTTGCTTTTCCCCACTTCATCACAACGATTATTGCCTTTATGATTATCGGCTTTGGTACAGCAGGTATTGTGCCGACAATATACAGTGTAGCCGGACAGCATACCAAAATATCGACAAGTATTGCACTTACCATCGTTTCCAGCGTTAGCTTCCTCGGGTTTCTGATGGGGCCTCCGCTGATCGGATATGTTGCCAGCGCGACCAATCTGCGGTATTCTTACGCACTGATCGGACTGTTCGGTATTTGTATCGTGATTCTGGCATCTGTGATAAAGATTTTCAGAGTGGATAAGAGAAAAGTATAAATTTATTATAGCTTCGTCATTGCGAGCGAAATGCAGTGTAGCGAAGCAATCCAAGACTAGGATAAATACTCTCTAGATTGCTTCGCCTTTCAGACTCGCAATGACGAAAGAGAAAAAACTTATAGAAAAGATGGCAAATATATTAAATAAAATAATTGCGAATAAAAGAATAGAAGTTGAGCGTCAGAAAGCCGCACTCCCTCTGGTCGATTTAGAATGTTTGATTCCCAATGTAGAGGCAGTAAAGTCTTTCAGAGAATCTTTGCTTCAATCTTCAACAGGGATTATTGCCGAATTTAAACGTCGGTCACCATCTCGCGATTGGATATTCAAAGACGCTAAAGTGGAAGATGTGATACCGCCTTATTCCCACAACGGAGCAAGTGCTATTTCCGTACTTACCGATATGGATTTCTTTGGTGGAAATCTAGCCGATCTGGAACTGGCTCGCCGCTTGACCGATACCCCTCTGCTTCGCAAGGATTTTATGGTAGATGAATATCAACTCTATCAGGCAAAAGTAGCGGGAGCAAGTGCAATATTGCTTATAGCTTCAGCTCTTACTATTGCCGAAACAAAGCAATTGGCATCGAAAGCCAAAGAACTTGGACTAGACGTACTGCTCGAAATACATAACGAACAGGAGCTTGGTCACATCTGCGACAAAGTGGATGTAGTGGGTGTTAACAACCGCAATCTGGGGACGTTTGTTACCGACGTGCAAATTTCGTTCGACCTTGTAGAGAAGATACCGAACGAATTTATAAAAATATCAGAAAGCGGAATATCCGATCCTCAAACGATTATTGATCTGCAAGCAGCAGGTTATCAAGGCTTTCTTATGGGTGAAAACTTTATGAAAACCGCCGATCCGGGCAAGGCTTTAGATGAATTTATAAAGCAATTGGCATGAAAATAAAGGTCTGTGGGATGAAGTATCCCGACAATATAAAACAGCTTACCGAGCTGCCTATCGACTTCATCGGGTTGATTATGTATCCAAAATCGCCAAGATACTTTCTAGGCGAGGATGCAGCCATCACTCCCGATGCCAGACGCGAGGCTCTGTTTTCCATTCCGCAGCACATAGCCAAAGTTGGCGTAATGGTCAACGAAGATCCGATGAACGCATTTTTCTACGCCAAACATCTGAAATTGGACTATCTCCAACTTCATGGAAACGAAAGCGTGCCAGACTGCGAAATGATAAAACTAGCTAAGCCCGACCTTAAACTCATCAAAGCCTTCAATGTATCCGCACCCGAAGATTTCGGACAAACAAAGATTTACGAGGGCATATGCGACTATTTCCTTTTCGATACAAAAACACCTCAACATGGAGGTTCGGGTTTGAAATTCGACTGGGGGATATTGAACGAATATAAAGGCGATACACCATTCTTTCTCAGCGGAGGAATATCATTGGAGGATGCCGACAGAATAAAAGAGATAAAACACCCCCGGCTATATGCAGTAGACCTCAACAGCAAGTTTGAGACTGCACCGGGACAAAAAGATATAGAATTACTGAACCAATTTATAAAACATCTGAAGAAATGAACAGGATCAATCAGCTATTCAACGACAAGCAAAAAGACATATTATCGATATATTTTACAGCAGGATTCCCTCAACTGAATGATACATGCGAGGTTATTCGCGAGTTGCAGGCAAACGGTATCGACCTGATAGAAATAGGCATCCCCTTCTCCGACCCGATGGCAGACGGCCCTACAATTCAGGACAGCGGAACAATCGCCCTTCGCAATGGCATGACATTGAAACTGCTTTTCGATCAACTGAAAGATATTCGCAAAGATGTGACTATTCCCTTGATTATGATGGGATACCTGAACCCTGTGATGCAATACGGATTCGAGAATTTTTGCAAGCAATGTGCCGAAACGGGCGTAGATGGAGTTATTATACCCGACCTGCCGTTCAACGACTACATCAATGAATATAAGCCTATTGCCGACAAATACAATATCAAGGTAATCATGCTGATCACTCCAGAGACTTCCGAAGAGCGTGTACGCCTTATAGACAACCATACCGACGGGTTTATCTACATGGTGTCTTCGGCATCTACCACAGGCGCACAAAAGAGTTTTGATGACAAGAAACAAGATTATTTCCGCCGCATCAACTCTATGGGATTGAAAAATCCTCGCTTGATAGGCTTTGGTATATCTAACAAAGCGACATTGGAAGCTGCTCAGCAGAATGCGAGCGGAGCAATTATCGGCAGCAAGTTTATTACCTTACTGAAAGAAAGTGCCAATGTAAAAGAGGCTGTAAAATCATTGAAGAAAGCGTTGTCGGAATAACGAAGAGCAAGAAAGCTGTTTAAACATATAAAGAAAACAGACCGAGGAGTTTTCAGATTCACATAGTAAATTAAAGCCGGACAAATGTCCGGCTTTAATTGCGAATATTAATGTAATGCGTATATGATGAAAAAAAGTTATTCCGCTTTCGTCAACTCAAGAACAACACTCCCCTCTTTCGAAAAAGTAAGTTTGTCACCGTCCAAAGCGGCTTGTAAAGGAGTGGTTAGAAGTGAAGTGAATAGTTGTTCGCCTTGTAGGCCCGGACATGCCATCTTAGTAGACATTACAGGTCCGAAAGTCAGGGTGCTGCCGTCTAACGTGTAAGTCGCATGATAGTTGTTGCAACCTGCATTACCCGAAACTTTGCCGTCGGCAGTAATTTCCATGGTTGGTATTTTGTTTGTAAACAGCGCAGCTAAATCTCCGCCGGCTATCGATGTCAGATTCCATTTTCCGGCTAAAGCATCTGCTGTCAGCGCGGTTTCTGCTGCTCTTTTTTCAAATTGAAGCAAAACAGTTTTATTTTGAGAGAATGTCAACAGGCCATTATCTATCGATATTGCCATATTGGGAGTAGATAGTGCGGTCAGGAATTGAGGCTCTTTGTTGGCATGGATACAAGCCATCATTGTCGAAGCAACGTTCGGTACCGAAAATTCATTTTTTTCGGTCAAAGTAAAAGCACCGGTATATCTGTTACATCCGCCACTTCCAAAAACTGAGTTTTTTTCGAAATCGAAACCAATGCTAGGCAATTCCCCGGCAAAAGCGGTTTTGGCGTCTTCTCCTTGTAAAGTTTTCAGCACCCAATTTCCCTCCAGTTGAGCTTTGTCTATAGGTTTCACAGAGTTACAACTCTGCACTGCAAAAGCAATAATAGCTATTGCCACTAAAAATAAAGATGTTTTGATGATTTGTTTCATAATGTTAATCTGTTAAGTTATTTATTTTGTTGGTCTTTAGCATATTTTAAAGTTATCGGCATCTCTCCATACCGGAAATTTTGCTCTGAATGTTTCAAGTTCGGTTTTAGATATCTCTATCGTTTCTGCCTGCTCCTGATTTATCCCGATGTTCGAGATTTCTTCTCCTCGAGCATTTATCAGTTTAGAGCATCCGTTGTGTGCTAGGCCATTGCCATCCGTACCTACACGGTTTACTCCACAAACGTAACTCATATTTTCTATTGCTCGTGCAGCAAGCAATGTCTCCCATACTTTTATGCGGGAAGCAGGCCAGTTAGCCGTATATATAAGCAAATCATATTCGTTATCCACATTTCTTGCCCATACCGGAAACCGAAGGTCATAACAGATTAATAAACATATATTGAATCCTTTATGTTCAAATATAAGCCTGTTTTTTCCTGCCGAAAAGGCTTCGGATTCATTGCCCATTCTGAACAAATGTCGCTTGTCGTAGTAATATTCCTTATCTGGAGTAATGAAGAATCCACGGTTGTAGTAGTTACCTTCGTCAATAGCAATGTAACTACCGCAAATAGCAACGTCCGATTTTACAGCCCATTCTTTTATCTGCCCGATAGTTTCTCCATCGACAGGTTCAGCCAGATTGTGGCTATCCATTGTGAAACCCGTCGAAAACATTTCGGGTAGTACGATGACATCTGTTTGTCCGGACAAACCCGATACGATAGTTTCTATCCTATTCAGGTTTTTCTGCTTATCTTCCCATGCAATGTCAAATTGCACAAGAGTGATTCTTAGTTTATCATCCTGTTGCATATCTGTCTGTGTGGTTGTTCTTATTGTCGTTTTATTTTAAAGAGAACCGTTCCGGAAATTTAGCGGTGGCACCTTTATAATAAGATTTTATTTTTTCAAGATCGGCTTCTGCATCTCCCGATGGCATGAGCGTATCTGCAAAAATGGCTTCTTTCTTTCCATAGTCCAATATTGCAATTACGATCGGCACATTGGCAGCTAATGCAATATAATAGAACCCCATTTTCCACTCATTGTTCAATTTCCTGGTGGCTTCTGGCGTTATGGCCAGTTGGAATGTATCGTTCTTTGCATATATTTCCGACATCTGGTCCGTTAGCGAAGTCTTTCTCGAACGGTCTACAGGAATTCCTCCCAGCAGATTAAATATTAGGTTCATCGGAAAGAAAAACCATTCTTTTTTGATGAGGAACGACGCTTTTCGTCCCATTGCTTTGTATACCACTAATCCCAGAGGTAAATCCCAATTACTGGTATGCGGTGCGACACAGATTACACACTTGCTCGGTAGATCTGTCAAACCTGTTATCTTCCATCCTATCCGACGGAGGATAAATCTACATATACTTTTCATTTAACCTAATGCTGATATTTCTTTGCCAATAGCATTTACTTGCTTTTCGAAATCGGCATTCATTTTTTTGTAATAAGCCTTTATTCTGCCTTTTACGTCTTTTCCTTCTGTGGAGTTCACCCTTTTCAGTAGTTCGTCCTGTGCTTCTGCTATATGAACAATCACTTTATTGGCCGCATCTATATCTGCATCCACAACATATACTTTGTAGAAAATACAATCCATGCAGAGTAAATCCATGGTTGCATTTATGCTTTTTTTAAGTTTTCTCCTGCTACTCACAATTGGTATATATATTAAATTATTATCTTTGTTACCTTTATTATGCCCTTAATAAAGGCGACACAAAGTTACTAAAAAGAAACTGACAACTTTTACTTATTTAGAATTAATAAGTATTTCGAGTGGAAAGATATCGAGTGGAACTAAAACAATCTTATGGCTAAACAAAGAAGAAAACCTGACTATATATTTGAAGCAAGCTGGGAAGTCTGTAATAAAGTAGGAGGGATATATACTGTTTTGTCGACAAAGGCAAAAACAATGAGGGATTTGTACAAGGACAATGTTGTTTTTATCGGGCCTGATGTATGGGAAGGCAAAAACAATCCTTGGTTTGAAGAAGATAAAACACTGTTGGCCGACTGGGTGAAAATGGCTTCGGTATACGATCGGTTGAAAATACGTGTAGGACGATGGTTGGTACCGGGAAATCCTATTGTAATCCTTGTTGATTTCAATCAAACCTACGCATACAAAGACTCCATATATGGTTACATGTGGAAGAAGTATGGCGTAGACTCACTCCCTGCTTATGGCGACTACGATGAAGCGTCTATGTTTGCCTACACTTCGGGTGCGGTGATAGAAAGCTTCTATCGGTTCTATAAGCTCGAAAACAGAAATGTTATAGCCCACTTTAATGAATGGATGCTGGGAATGGGGGCACTTTATATAAAAGACAGATTGCCGAAGGTAGGAACGTTGTTTACTACGCATGCCACATCGATAGGACGATCGATAGCCGGAAACGGAAAACCTTTATATAACTATCTGTCGGCATACGATAGCGACCAGATGGCACGTGAGCTTAATATGGTAGCTAAGCACTCGATAGAAAAAATAGCAGCCCAGCAAGTAGATTGTTTCACTACCGTAAGCGATATTACTGCCCGCGAGTGTAGGCAGCTTCTTCATCGTGAACCTGTAGTTACACCAAACGGTTTCGAAAAAGATTTTATTCCGGTAGGAAAGGAGCACGAGGACAAGCGTCTTGCTGCCCGTCAAAAACTGATAAATGTAGCCGAAAAGCTTTTGGGATATGATATCGAGCCTGATGCTTTATTGGTAGTTACCAGTGGAAGATACGAGTACCGAAACAAAGGTATCGATGTATTTATTGATGCTATGGGACGTCTGGAACGGATAAAACAATTGGAAAAAGACGTCATTGCTTTCGTTACCATACCGGCATGGATAGATACCGCCCGTGTGGATTTACAAGAACGACTTAAACATAAAAAAACTCCAAGTACGCCACTTAGCCATCCGCACGTAACACACTGGTTGCGCAATATGAATAACGATTCGATATTGAACCAAGTGCGTTACCTGAATATGGAAAATAAGAAAGAGGACAGAGTAAAGATCATATTCGTACCGTCTTATCTGAATGGAAATGACGGAATATTCGATGTTCCTTATTACGACTTACTGATAGGTATGGATGTTTCCGTATTTCCGTCCTACTACGAGCCGTGGGGATATACCCCGCACGAGAGCATCGCTTTTTCGGTACCTACTATAACCACATCTTTGGCCGGATTCGGTCTTTGGATGCGCAAGATGGGTGACAAACGAGGAATGGACGACGGTGCGGAAGTAATCACACGCGACGACTACAACTTTATGGAAGTATCGGAGGATATTTGCAACCGCGTATTTGAAATGACAACAAAAAGTGCCGAACAGGAACGCATCTTACGGCAAGCCGCACTCGACAGAGCATCTCTGGCAGATTGGGCGCACTTCTTTGTTTATTATCAGGATGCTTATGCGCAAGCCCTTGATCAAGCCAGCGAAAGAAAATAATGGATAACGATTGCAAACGATTGCAATCGTTGTCTTACTCTATTTTACAAGATACAGATAAAGAAGCTTTTAAATTATTTATATTTGCAGTCTACACTCAAGATTAGTCTATTTAATAGTATAAAAATAAAATTATGAGAATCAAAGCGAGTAATTCGAACACTCCGAGTTGGAGAAGTGCGTATACGCAAGTTAATCTACCGAAGGAGCTGTTGCCATTGGAAAAACTATCACGTAACTTATGGTGGGTATGGAACAATGAAGCGATGGATCTTTTTGCAGAATTAGATCCTCAATTGTGGAGCCAGTCAGCACACAACCCTGTTGTTCTGTTAAAGAAACTTTCTTACGAAAGAATAGAAGAAATACTTAAAGACGCGGCCTTGTTAAGTAAGGTAAAAAGCGTTGTTAAGAGTTTCGAATCATATATGTCTAAAAAATACGATACAGCAAAACCTTCAGTTGCATACTTCAGTATGGAATATGGTTTTACATCTGTTTTGAAGATATATTCAGGTGGTTTAGGTGTTTTGGCAGGCGATTATCTGAAAGAAGCCAGCGACAGCTATGTCGATCTTGCGGGCGTAGGATTCCTATACCGTTATGGCTATTTCACTCAGTCCATCTCTCCTGACGGACAGCAAGTGGCAAACTATGAGCCTCAGAATTTCAATGAGCTGCCTATCGAGCCAGTGTTGAACGAGGACGGAAACCAGATGATTCTGGCTGTTCCTTTCCACGATCGCGATATATATGCTAATATCTGGAAAGTTAATGTAGGCCGTATCAGCCTGTATTTACTTGATACAGATATGGAACTGAACAGCGAATGGGATCGCCCTATTACGCATCAGTTATATGGCGGTGACTGGGAAAACCGTCTGAAACAAGAATATTTGCTAGGTATTGGCGGTATCTTGTTGCTTAACAAATTAGGAATCAAAAAAGAAATATATCACTGTAACGAAGGTCATGCTGCACTGATAAATGTACAGCGTTTGCTAGACCTAATAGAAGGTGAAGGACTTACATTCAATCAGGCACTCGAAGTTGTCCGTGCATCGGGCTTGTACACAGTGCATACTCCGGTTCCTGCGGGACACGACTATTTTGAAGAAGGATTGCTAGGCAAATACATGGGAAGTTATCCTGCCCGTTTAGGTATTTCATGGCAAGAATTTGTAGACATGGGGCGTGAACATCCGGGTAGCAACGAGAAATTCAGCATGAGTGCATTTGCGCTGAATACTTGTCTCGAAGCTAATGGTGTAAGCTATCTGCATGGAATAGTATCGCGCAAAATGTTCCAGCCAATGTGGCCGGGCTATTTCCAGGAAGAGTTGCATGTAGGGCATGTTACCAATGGTGTGCATCTACCAACATGGACGGCTAAGGAAATGAAAGAGCTGTACGAAAAAACATTCGACAAGAATTTCTATGACGATCAGTCGAATCATGATATATGGTCTAAAATACACACTGTTTCGGACGAACATATATGGAAACTTCGCATGGCGATGAAGAAACGTTTGATTAACTATGTTCGCGAACAAGTGAAAGAAGGCTGGATTAAAAATCAGAAAGCACCATCAGCGATTATGTCTGTAGTAGATCAGATCAACCCCGATGCGTTGCTAGTAGGATTCGGTCGTCGATTTGCAACATACAAACGTGCTCACTTATTGTTTTCCGATCTTGACCGTTTGGCAAAACTGGTGAATAACGAAAAATATCCAATCCAATTCCTTTACACCGGTAAGGCTCACCCTGCCGATGGAGCCGGACAAGGATTGATCAAACAAATTGTTGAAATATCGCGTCGTCCAGAATTTTTAGGTAAGATTATCTTCCTCGAAAACTACGATATGCGTCTTGCAAAACGTTTGATTTCGGGAGTAGACATCTGGTTGAATACACCTACTCGTCCGCTTGAGGCTTCGGGAACTTCCGGAGAAAAGGCTGTGATGAACGGTGTATTGAATTTCTCGGTTCTAGACGGATGGTGGTACGAAGGTTATCGTAAAGATGCAGGTTGGGCATTGACCGACAAACGCACTTATACGAATCAAGCGTATCAGGATCAGCTAGATGCGATGGAGATATATTCTACATTCGAAAACGATATACTTCCTCTTTATTATGCTCGTAATTCGAAAGGATACTCTCCTGAGTGGATACAGTTTATCAAAAATTCGATAGCTAATATCGCTCCGGAATATACGACCAAACGAATGATTGACGATTACATCAAGAATTTCTACCGTCTGGGAGCAGAACGTTCTAAACTGGTTACTGCAAACGGTTATGCCAAGGCTAAAGAGCTGGCTGCATGGAAAGAAGATACTGCTTCTAAATGGGATAAGTTTACTGTAGAACATTTTACTTTTAACGGACAAAATATCGCTGACGGATCGCAATTATCAAACACTCATTTTATCGATGGTGAAAAGATAAACGTAGAACTTGTTATCGACAAAAAAGATATAATTGGCGATCTTGGTGTAGATTGTGTAATCGTAGAGTACGATGCCGAACAACAAGTGAATAAATTTATCTCTTCTACGGAGTTCAAGCAAGTTAAGACAGAAGGCTCGAAGGTTTATTTCGAATTGAAGTCTGTAGCCAAGATACCGGGATTATGCAATTTTGCTTACCGTGTATTCCCTAAACATGCGGATATGGCACATCGTATGGACTTTGCTTATGTACGTTGGATCTAATTCAATATTTGAATCATAATAAAGAAGGCGGGATAATCGACATTATCCCGCCTTCTCTCTTTTATAAACCAATAAATACTATCTGTGACTGTTGCCTGAAGATCCTTTATCCTTGTTGTTATTTTTATTGTTCTCTGTTTTATTATTTCCCTTATTGCCTGAATTGTTAGTATTCTTCCCTTTGTTATTGTTTGAAACATCGCTCATATTCACCCAATTGCGGTCGTTATTTTTGCTATTGTTGTACTTACTGTTGCTGCTGTATCGGATAGCCTGTTGAGTTTTATTACCCTTGTATGCCGAATAAGACTTCTTGTGATTCTTGTTTTGTAGCCAAGGCTGTTTATCGTTCACTACCACCTTGTACATGCTGTACAAATCATATTTGCTGTACTTGCCAGGCAAATATTGATTCGATACCCATTTGCTACCCGACAGATAGTGGAAAACAGAACTATTTACATCAAAATAGATATTAATATCAGGAAAATAGTAAAATTCCGCATAATCGTATCCGGTAGGTCCCCAGGCCGGTTGCTTGTCCACATTGACGTTTATATTTATATTCTGCGCTCCTGCAGGGTTAGCAATTCCTATTGCGAAGAATAAACCGAGTGCTATTATCAACTTTTTCATAATGTATAGTTTTTAATTAAAATGTTTACTCAAAAATATGAACAAGGATTTCTCTCGGCAACGATAATCGACAAAGACACAAATCTAATCTATAAAAAGGTTATTTAATACCTTAAAATAAAAATCGGAGAGCTATTATAACTCTCCGACCCTATATTTAAGTATCCAATAAAAATGAATGACATGTATTTTAGCTCTATGCCTACCGTCATTGCGAGAATTTATTCGAAGCAATCTAGTACATCGGAATAAATAGGATTATAGTGGATTGCTTCGCTACTCTATGTTTCGCTCGCAATGACGATAAGAAGTCGTACTTCAATTATTTCTTTTCCTTTTTGAATGTCTCAGGATAATGCACAGGGTATATTTTTTCGCCTCCGAGCAAACGGATATAAGTAGAAAACTCGTGTTTACCTTCTTTTAGCTCTATCACACGACAACCGTTTTTGCCTAGGTCGTTATATACGGTTTTTCCTCCCGAAAAGCGACCATAAGCAAGATATATACCGAAATATTCACCTATGTAGTCATTGTTGTGATCGTGCCCTACAAACGTCCCCATCACATCACCTGCCTGACGCATGGCAGCAAACATGCCAGTGTTTAATCTGCCGTTGCATTCTTTTTCGTCTTTACTGCCTATTATTTGAGCATTTTCCGAATTCTTCATAATCGGATATTCAGCCAGCGGTATATGGAAGAAAGCCAATGCAGGAAGAGGTTTGTTCTTGTTCTCTTTGGTGTAAGCTGCACTTTGCTCGCTGTACCAATTCACCTGATTGAGCTTCAACCAATCGTAGCCACCAATCTCCTTAATAGGAGCATATGCACCCGAATCGAAGAAATAAAGAACCGAACCTATGCTATCTAATTTGGCGGCACTCCTTACTTCGAGAATGTAGTTGCCTACACCAAACAACGATTTGTCTCCCGCCTGAGCCAGACAATATGGCTTTTGAGAAGCATAGTCCATCAGTTGCGCCCGCGAAAATCCAAATTCGTCGTCATGATTACCAAACACGTATACCCAAGGTATTCCTCTTTTCGATACAGGATCAAATACATCGTCCAATCCTTCCAATACAGGTTTTGCCCAAATTACATCCCCTGTGAAGACTACCAGATCGGGCTTTTCTGCATCCAATACTTCATTGATAAGCTGTATAGCTACTTCCGATTCTTTCATCAGCTTTTTGTAGTGTACGTCGGTAAATTGTATGATTTTGAAATTACCATCCGAGTTGAATTTTAAAATCGGTTTTTGACTATATCCCATTACAGTTACAGCCAGCATCAATAATACGACAAATGTCTTTTTCATGTGTTTATGCTTTTAGTTTATTATAAATATTTTATTTTCCATGTGTTATACGTATTACTTTGCCATCTCTGGCGTCCAGTATTATAAGGAAAACGCCGCCAAGATGCCCTTTGGGTAGTGTTCCGGTAATAACCCAATAATTATTAATTCGGTATGTTTCATATGGACGTTGGCGAATAATATTTTCTTCAGAGTAGATAGGAAACAATATCGTTTCAGCTATTTTTATAGCACTTTCCTCCTTATTAATTAAGATTTTGTCTTTACTTACAACATTATCAAGCGAGCTATCCGATAAAGACTCTTTAAGTTCTCCTTCGGCATACTCCTTTCCTAAAATTAATCGTTCAGTATTGTCTTGTTTGTTTTGAGAACAGCAGTTCATTGTTGCGATCAATAATACTAGACAAAAGATTCTTTTCATATTTTAATTATTTTCTTTTTGTTTGAATACATCACACTCTGCTCGACCTTAGAGACTTCCCCGTCAGTTTTTGGAGAATAAACCTTCACATTGAATGTTCTGCTCTGCAGCTTAGGAAACAGCTTCCCTTTTGGAGCATCAAGTGTTACTTCTCGTTTCTTCTCATTCCATCCGATGTCGATAGTAGAATACAATCCTTTTTCGTAATCGTATGTTTCGTTGTCATCTTCATAGAGTGTAAATGTAGCATCTTTGCCTGAATATATGACGATATCCATAACGCTGTTGTCACCTGCTGTTGCATATTGTTCCACCCGATTGCGAGGAATAATTGTCCCGGCTTTGGCGAAGACAGGTATTGTATTTAACGGGGCATTATAAGTGATTGTAGTGCCCGACGGATAGCATTTGTCAAAATTGAAATCGTACCAAATTCCTCCATCATGTTTTGGCAGATATACAGAAATTTCTGTATTCAGATTTTCTATCTTACCGTTACGGTCGTAATACATTGGCTTGGTTATAGGATAAACCAACAAGGCTTCGCCAAACATAAAGCCTTCGGCATTGTCATACACTTTCTGATCATTTGTAAAGTCCATAGCCAAAGCCCGCATCATGGTCGCTCCTTGCGAGGTCACTTTCCACGAACCGGAATAAATATACGACAGTAGGCTGTAACGAAGATTTATCATATCCACTTGGGCATCGTAGAACGGCGTTCCCGGTTCGCCGAAATGCCATATCTCACGCGGAACATCTGTTCCATGTGCACGAAACATAGGGTTGAATACGGCATATTGAAACCAGCGTGTATATAGTTCAAGATAAGCCGGGTCTTCCAATCCTTTTTCGTAGCCGCTTGCTTGTTCATCCGTTACGGCTTCAAGACCTGTACTGGCTTTCGGATCGTGTTTTTTCACAATGAATCCACCAATATCGGTTGTCCAGTAAGGAATGCCTGTCATACAGAGATTCAGGCCGGCTGGGATTTGTTTTTTGAACACGTCCCACGATGCATAGATATCGCCCGACCATGTAGATGTTCCATATTTCTGCTGACCAGCAAATGCAGAACGGGTAAGTATAGAAACTCGCTTGTTGCTTTCCTTCCTCAGATTATTGTACAGTATTTTAGATAAAACAAGCGAATAAGTATTCAGATAGCGGGCAAACGTACCTATTGAAGTCATACCTGCCTGCTTGCTCCAATATTCCTGCCTGTCCTGATATTGCCCTTCTCTGAATGAAGGTTCGGTAGCATCCATCCACCACGAATCTACCCCCTTGGAGTAAAGACCATCACGTAAGTATTCCCAATAGATATTCTGAGCTTCAGGATTGTATATATCCACTATTTTGTAGCCGGCCCATGTAGGTACATCAAAGAGAGCTCCCGCCGAATCGAGAGACTGATATATGCGTGTAGCAGGCCCAACACCCGGCCAAACGGATAGGGTTAACTTTACATTGTATCTGTCATGCAGGTTGTCTATCACTTCCTTTGGACGGTCGAAGCCAATCTCAGGATTAAACTCCATACTGTTCCACAGCTTGTTATCTCGTCCCCAATATTGCCAGTCTTGCACTATGTTGTCCAACGGAATGTTGCGCTTGCGATATTCGGCAACAACGCTTGTTAGTTCGTCAAATGATTTGTAACGCTCTTTCGACATCCAGAAGCCGAAAGCAGACTTTGGTAACATTGGAGCCTGACCTGTTAAGTTACGAAAGCCTGCTATGGCATCGCTCATATTTTCGCCATAAATGAAGTAATAGCTTATTCCATCGCCTACTTCCGACCAGAAGGTAGCTCCACTTTGATTGTCGGAGAACTGAGTTTTCGAGTAATTGTCCCAATAAATGAGATAGTTTTTGGTGGACAAAAGCACCGGATTAGCTATCTCACGGTTGGCGTGTACCAGATTTGCTTTTTGTCCACGATAGTTTAATATCCCTTCCTGATATTGTCCGAGACCATAGATCGCTTCATCAGGGTGTAGGGTAAAAGTCTGACTTACGTTATAAGCTTTGTCATTCAATATCTCTACTGGCTCAAAAGCCCGTGACTTTTCAGCTAGGATTTGTTTCCTTGTTTTCCTGTCGAAAAAGGAGATATTCTTTGTCTTACTATCATATTCTACTCGGAGTAAATCGGTCTGCAACAGCATTTTCTCATTCTCGGATGTAACTTTAAAATCAGAAAAAACGAATTGCCTGTCATCTACTACCATCGATTCTTTTTGCACCTGATCCTTCGGGTGGATATGTACGTGGACAGTACGGTTGTCGAGGCATGTTACATTGACGACTAGAGAACCATCTTCTACGCTAAACCCCTGTTTCTTATTTGTGCATAATCCTTTGAAAGGCAAGATTAATAACACAGTAAAAATAAAAGTAAACCGAATCATTTTTATATTCCTTTTCTTATCGGAGAAAGCATAAATATGCTTCACACGATAAATAGTTATTATTATGTTTTTTGGGGAAGTATAAATAATAATGGTTCTACAAATTTAAGCATTTACTATCAGAACATAAAATTATAGAAATCTTTGCTTTCAACGTTAATCGATTTATTATCATACTATTAATTATCCGCTAAGGATTTCGTCATGTTAATAAAGTTTAAAGTAAAGAAGTACGATTAATCTTTTTGGAAAGAATCATATCAAAGATACAAAGAGATGAAAATAAAAAGTATTCACCGTCTTAATACATGACATTATGAAAAAGTTTATCGTCGCATTAGCATTATTATTAGGCATAGGATCTTTTAATAATTTCGCAGAAGCTCAAAATATAAGCATCAGCATCAATATTGGCCGTCAACCGGCATGGGGTCCGGTAGGATATGACTATGTAAACTATTACTACCTTCCCGACATTGACTGTTACTATGATGTAAATATGTCATTGTTCTATTATTTCGATCGTGGACGCTGGATCTCGGCTCGCTATCTTCCATACGCTTATCGTCACTACGACCTTTACGGAATGTATAAAGTGGTATTGAATATGAACGATCCCTGGAGATACCACCACAGCCACTACAGAGACTATGCCCGTTACAGAGGATACCGTAATCAGGTTATTATACGCGACAGCCGCGACAATAGATATCACGACAGCCGCCGCAATAAAGTAGTATGGTTCTCGAAGAGCAAATCTCAACGCGATTATAGATACGATTATAAGAATTATAATTACGACGGCAGAGATAATCATTACAAAGGTAATGCTGTCCGTCCGAACCGTGACTATAACTACGGCAACAATAATTCGAACAGAAATAAAGGCAACGATAATAGATTCGATAACAATCGTAAAGACAATAATCGTCCGAACTATAATAACAACAACTCGGATCGGAATAGAGGTAATGATAAGAAATATGATAATAACCGCAAGGACAATAACCGCCCGAATTACGGAAACAGTAATAGCCGTTCGGACAGAAGCAAAGAAAGTAACCGTCCCTCGGTAAGATCAAACAATAAAGATACTAAATCGAGCCGCTCATCGTCTGACGGTAGCTATCGTTTAGCATCAAGCGAAAGAAACAGAAGATAAATAATTTAAGTGAATAGGTTTTAAGGAGTTTTTTAGTACTAGGAAAAAAGCGGATGTAATTTAAACTACATCCGCTTTCTTTTATTTATGATATTTTATTTCTTGCTTATTTTTACTCCCAACTTCTCTATCCCTATCAGAGGATCGTCCTGCATTCCGTGTTCTATCTTTATCCGGTAGTTGCGTTTTTCATTAAACACGATGTCATTCATCGGCAATGATAGCTGATATAATGAGCCGAAGCCCGACCCGCTCCATTTACCGAATTTATCAGCCAGCAGATATTCTTTAGATACATCACTGAATGTGGAGTCACTTTCCAAATTCGTTTGTACGAAAAACCAAATATTCTGATACGGATAATTTACATTGTTCGTCACCTCTATCGACATCTCGTATGGTGTATTCAGTTCGAAAAGGGTAGAATCTATATCGAAAAAAAGCGTATCATTTTGTGCCCATTCTGCTTTCTTTAATTCATGGAAATTGTAATATATCTCTTGATCGTTACAAGAGATATAAGTAAATGCCAAGAATACGCAAAGTAGAGCGCAAAGAGCTTTATTCCTCCGTTTTTTTCTGATCAGATGGGCCATTATTATTTCGGTTCGGCTTATTTCTGTTACGATTTTTCTTATGTCTGTTTCCTTGCTGATTATTGTCAGCCGGTCTGTTACCCTGTGGATTATTATTTGGTTGTTTGCTCTCTTGTTGAACCTGATTATTGGATTGATTTTGCTGGTTCTGGTTGTTACCTCCAGGCTTGATGTTTAACTGTTTATTATTGTTATTGCCTTGATTTTTTTGCAACTGCTTGTTCTCCGGATTTTTGCCCTGACGGTTTAAATCCTTGTTCTCATTGTTGTTATTACTTTTCGAGAACTTCTTTTTATTCCTGTTTCCACCTCCGTTGCTATTGGTGTCAAAACGATTGATATTCTCTTGTAATATATCGTGCGATGTTGTTTTCTCGTTTTGTTCCTGATTTTCGGTCGACAAGTGAGACGGTTTGCCTCCTTGCTTGTTTATTCTGATTACTTCAAAAACACGCTCCTTGGGTAAAGTAACAAGGTTAGCAGCAAAATTTTTGTCTGTGGAATATGTCATTTCTCCCGACAGAATATCTGTTTTGAAATGATAGAATGACCCGTCTTTTGTTTCCAATACAGCTTCACGTGAAGGCAACTTGCGTTGTGCTTCCACATACGTATCGACCTCAAAATTAAGACAACACTTCAGTTTACCACACTGACCAGCAAGCTTTTGAGGATTTAGCGGAATATCTTGCAAACGGGCAGCCGATGTAGATACCGAAATAAAGTTCGACATAGAACTTGAGCAGCAAAGCTCTCGTCCACATGGTCCGATACCACCTACACGTCCGGCTTCCTGACGGGCTCCAATCTGCTTCATTTCTATCTTTACACGAAACTCCGAAGCATATACTTTGATCAGTTGACGAAAGTCTACACGCTCGTCGGCTATGTAATAGAAAATGGCCTTGTTGCCGTCTCCCTGATATTCCACGTCACTTATTTTCATTGCCAAAGCAAGCTCCTCGGCTATCTCACGTGCACGCAACATCGTTTTATGTTCTTTGGCTCTGGCCTCATCCCATTTCTCAATATCGTTAGGCTTAGCTATGCGGTAGATACGCTTGGTTTCGCCCCGGTAGTTGTTCTTCAGCATTTGCAGCTGTACCAGTTTACCGGTAAGCGTAACTTCGCCTATATCGTGTCCCGGTGTAGCTTCTACTGCTACGATGTCCCCTTTGTATATTTCTATATTATTACTGTTGAGGTAGTAGCCTTTACGGGTGTTCTTGAATTGGACTTCTACCATTTGCGATTCACCTACTATCTCCGGCAAATCTTGTAGCCAGTTATATACTTCCAGTTTGTTAGCACCACTGCAACAGCCGCCTTTTTTCGAACCACAGCCTCCTCCCGACTTGCAACCGCAGGTTCCACCTGATTTACAAGCGCAAGTTCCTCCCGATTTGCAGCCACATGTTTTTGTTGCTGTTTTGGAGGAAATTTCCATATCTGCTGTTTCTCCTGTTTCCAATGCTTTTCCGTTTGCCTTGTAGCACGTACACCCGATGGGCGTCTTGCATGTGCCTTGGCAATCGAATGGGTATGTATTTGGATTTGAATTCATTTTAGTATAACATTTTAATTAATAAAACAAAGCCCCTTTTTTCGGCTTTGTGGGTTTATACGGTTTACAGTCAACGGTTAGCGGTTTGCAGATTGTCGATTGTAAGTTATGCGTCCCCTAAATTACTAAATTTTCGAAATTAACTTTTGATCAGCATAGTAATTTTAAGGCACAAATCGAAAAATACCATTTTGGCATTCACATTTTGTTCTATATGTCTTTCGGCCAAGGCCAGTTCGTCCATAAATCCGATAATGTTTCGCTCATTGATGAAAGGAGCAAAACGAGTACCGAAATTTGCTTCGTCGGACGATACGTATATCATTTCGGGATGCTTGAGATTACTTATAAAGTATTCGCGAACCATCCGCTGGCTATATATTAAGAAACTCTTCTGGTTTTCGCGTCCTACACCTGCCAGTTCGTTTCCTATGGTTTTTATTTGTTTAATATCCCGGGCATAAGAGGCACGCATCATTTGCACAAACAAGTTGAAGAAGAATTTATGTTCTTCGTTGAGACTGATTGTTTCTATCGCTTTCAGATAGCTGCCTTTCGACAAGTGCGCAACATTGGCGGCATCTTCCGGCGTGATATTATAAGCAGACTCCAAAGCCTGTACGATATCAGGTTTTTCTATGCCGTGAATATTGATACGCTGACAGCGCGACTGTATGGTTGTGATAATATTGTCGGGAGTATCCGAAACGAGCAGGAATATCGTGTTATCCGTAGGCTCTTCAATGATCTTGAGTAGCTTGTTGGAACATGATTCGTGCATCTTTTCCGGCAGCCAGATAATCATCACTTTATATTTTGCCTCATAGATACGCAGGCTCAGTTTGCGAAGGATCTCCTCACTTTCTTTGGCATAAATCAGCCCTTGTGAATTTTCGGCATTAATGTATTCCAACCATTGATTATAGCTGAAATAACAATCTTTTTCTTTTACAAAGTTGCGCCAATCGGTAATATAATCGTCGCAAACTTCTTTCTTTTTAGCGGCTTTTTTTACGATGGGGTAAACAAAATGCAAATCGGGATGTGCCAGATGATTATATTTGACACAGGATGGGCATTGTCCGCACGAATCGTTTTCCGACGGATTTTCACAGTTAAGATATTGGGCATAAGCCAACGCCAAAGGAAACTTGCCGATTCCCTCCGGTCCACAGAAGAGCTGAGCGTGAGGTATTACCCCTTCTCTGGCTGTGCGTGTCAGCCGCTCTTTCACTTCACTTTGCCCTATAATATCTTTAAAAAACAAATCTTCAATTAGCTTTTAACTGTTTAATATATTTCTTTCGCTATTCTCCTAACGCTTTCTGTTGCCATCAGCGAGTAAAAATGTAAGCTGGGTACACCGTATGCGATTAGTTCCTTCGATTGTTTAATGCCCCACTCCACACCTACTTCTTTAGCCTCATCGTCCGTTTTACATTTACGTAATTCGACAGCCAATTCTTCAGGAATGCTGGAACGAAAAATACGGGGAAGTACCTCCAATTGATTCATGAATACTATTGGCTTAACCCCCGGTACAATCGGTTGTGTGATCCCTGCCTTGCGGCATTTATCCACAAAAGAGAAATATTTTTGGTTGTCGAAAAACATCTGGGTAACAAAATACTCAGCTCCGTTGTCCGCCTTTTTCTTCATATAAAGCAAATCCGATTCTGCACTTACGGCATCCTCGTGTATTTCGGGATAGCAAGCCATTCCGTATGCAAAAGGTGTCGCATTCTTTTCGAAAGTCGTGCCATCTTCCGATATCCCTTCATTGAAATCGTTTACCTGCTGTTGAAGTTCGGTTGCATATTCATTTCGGTTCGGGTACATTTGCTCGGGAGCCAGCCGCTTGCCGTCTCCTTGCAAAAGTAATAAATTATGGACACCCAGAAAATTTAAATCGATCATCGCATATTCCGACTCTTCTCTGGAAAAACCTTTGCAGATCATATGGGGTATGGCCGTCACTCCATATTTGTGCTGAATAGCAGCAGCAATAGCTACCGATCCCGGACGTTTACGGATATTTACCCTCTTGGTTGTGCCATCGGGCATAGCCTGATCGAGATACTCACTATGATGCGTGGTAATATTGATGTACTGCGGATCAAACTCAATCAGTTTATCGATTATGTTGTAAACTTTTTCTATGTTATTACCTTTCAACGGAGGCAGTATCTCAAAAGAAAAAGCTGTTTTATTATTTTTATTTATAAGTTCTGTTACTGTCATGATTAATAGGTTCTGAGTATTGAGCTATCAGTTTATTGATCTACTCACTACTTTTTACTTACTATTTGAAGAATATTCTCAATATGTCGTTTCCATTGGCTACGATAAGCAGTAGTAGGATGAACAGCATACCTGCCATCTGTGCATACTCCATAAACTTCATGCTCGGCTGTCGTTTGGTAATGACCTCGTAAAGCAGGAACATGATGTGCCCACCATCTAATGCAGGGATAGGCAGTATGTTCATAAATGCCAAAATGATGGACAAGAAAGCCGTCATAGCCCAGAATGCATGCCAGTCCCAAACAGGAGGAAACATATTCCCGATTCCCGCAAATCCGCTCAATTGCTTAACCCCTTGCTTGCTGAACACAAAACGGGCTTGTGCAACATAGCCTTTCAGCGTATTTACCCCTAAAGCAGCTCCGGCAGGTAAAGAAGAGAAGAATCCGTAGTTGTCTTTTTTCATTAATGAAGGGAGATTAAACTTGGTAAAATACCCCAATGTTCCTGCGCTATCTAGTTTTGTTGCAGCAGTAATTAGAGTCGTGTCCCTATAAAATGATACCTGAACAAGAGAATCCTTAGCTGTTTTCTTTATTTCACGCAAAGCCTGATTGTAGCTTTCTACTGCTACATTATTGATAGCGACAATGCTGTCACCTTTTGTTAGCCCTATTTTGCTTGCAGCGCTGTTTGTAATAACAGAATCGACAACCGGTGCTATCCAAAACGAATATGGAGGCACTTCCTTGTCTGCAATCACTTTATTCGCAAAATCTTCGGGAAGTGTTATCGTTACCAGTTTGCCATCACGTTCTACTACAACTTCCTTCGCATCGATAAAGTGCATAACGGTGTTCATATACACCACACCTATCCGATAAGCCAATTCCTTACCATCGGCACTGATAAGGATATCTTTGTCCTGAAACCCTGCGTCTTTAGCTACTTGAGGAAACTCCATTCCTGTTTTTACATCTTTGAATGGGATATAGCTGTCACCCCAGGCAAATAGCATCATTGCAAAAATGAAAATGGCAAGAATGAAGTTGAATAATACGCCTCCCACCATCACCAACAGGCGTTGCCATGCCGGTTTGGAACGAAACTCCCATGGTTGAGCAGGCTGAGCCATTTGCTCTTTATCCATCGATTCGTCTATCATTCCCGATATTTTCACATAGCCACCAAGAGGAAGCCATCCTATACCGTATTCGGTTTCGCTGTTTTTAGGTTTAAACTTAAACAGGGAAAACCACGGGTTGAAGAAAAGATAAAACTTTTCTACTCTTATTTTGAAAATCCGGGCAAAAAGAAAATGGCCGAACTCATGTACTACAATCAGTATCGATAAACTCAGAATTAATTGCAGTGCCTTGATTAAAATTGTTTCCATTAAATAATTTTAGATGCTATAAGTTGTTGTTATATTTTTTCTTAGCTATGTATAAATTCCTGTGCAATATAACGGGCTTCAAAGTCGGTTTCCACATAATCCTCGTATGTAGGAGTTTGCACAAAAGCTGTCTTTTGCATTGTTTTTTCTATCACGTCGCTCATTTCGAGAAATCCGATCTTGTCTTGCAAGAAGGCGGCAACGGCTATTTCGTTGGCTGCGTTCATGGTACAAGGCATATTTCCTTTTGTCTTTGCTGCTTCGAAAGCAAAAGACAGATTGCGAAAACGATTGGTATCAGGCGCTTCGAAGGTCATTGTTTTTAGCTTAAAAAAATCAAGACGCTCAAAATTCGATTTCAGCCGAGCCGGATAACCCAGCGCATACTGTATAGGTAGATGCATATCGGGCAATCCCAACTGCGCAATGATAGACGAATCCTCGAATTGCACCATGGAATGTATGATTGATTGCGGATGAACAACAACCTCTATTTGATCAGGTTTAACATCGAACAACCACTTTGCCTCTATCATTTCCAGCCCCTTGTTCATCAGCGAGGCAGAGTCTATCGTAACCTTCGCCCCCATATCCCAATTGGGATGATTCAAAGCCTCTTTCTTTGTCACTTTCTGGAGTTGCTCCATAGAGTGATTGCGGAATGGGCCTCCCGATGCCGTAAGGATTATTTTTTCGATAGGAGAACGTTCTCCGTTCAAACACTGAAAGATTGCCGAATGTTCGGAATCGACAGGCAGAATAGGAACTTTATTTTCGATAGCAAGACTCGTTATCAACTCGCCTGCTACTACCAGCGTCTCTTTGTTTGCCAAAGCGATTGCTTTCCCCGCTTTTATCGCATTTATGGTTGGCTTCAATCCTGAATAACCGACCATCGCTGTCAGCACCATATCTATGGGTTGACTTTCTACAACCTGTGCAATGGCATCACTTCCCGCCCAAACTTTGATGGGTAGGTCATGTAAAGCCTCTTTCAGTTGGTTGTATTTTTCTTCACAAGCAATAACGACAACCTCAGGTTGAAATTCCCGAGCCTGTTTTACCAGTAAATCCAGATTGTTGTTTGCCGTAAGCGCATATATTTCGAATTGTTCGGGATGTTCTCGCACCACATCCAGTGCTTGTGTGCCGATAGAACCCGTTGAGCCAAGTATTGCTATATTTCGTTTCATGTTATCCGGTAGTAATTATTTAAACAGGATGAAGTCTTCCGGATTTACAGGAGTTCCTTTATACCAAAGTTCAAACCCTGCAAATGTTTCGGTACTATTATTTTTATCGCTTTCTATTACAGCGATAGCCTCTCCTGTGCGCACTTTGTCCCCTGTTTGCTTTAACAGAGTTGTATTTCCGGTGTAGACAGATACATATCCGTTTTTGTGCTGTATCTGAATTGTATATCCACCGTTGATGTCATAATTGGCAGACAGTACTGTACCTGCCATAACAGCCGAAACAGTTTCTTTCGACAAAATTTTGATCGTTAGCCCATATTGTCCGTTGGAAGGGTTGAACTTGCTTACAACAGAGCCATTCAGAGGCTTATAGAAAATAAGACTTTCGGCAGGATTAGTAACAGACGACGGTAGAACGGACAGATTGTATTTTTCCTCTTCCTCATAGCGCTGCACAAACTCTCGTTCAGCTTTTGTTTTCTGAAGCGATGGATCAGTATCGGAGATAGATACAGTATCTACCATTGTCGTTTTCACCGAGTCTATATTGAGTATCTTTCCGGCAAACACCTGTTGCAAGTTATGTATATATATATTCTGATTATCAATTTGCACTTGCAAAGAATCGGCTCTAAAAGACATTCTTATCGCCTGTTCTCGTATTTCGGAATCAAGATATCCGGGCAAATAATAACGGATAGGAGTAGCAATGATGATAACAGATGTTACGGTAATAAGAAAACCGGCAAAGACGAGAAGCAACATGACACCCGAAAACATGGAAGCGTTTATCTTCCATAATTCTTCCAGTGTATTCTCGTTCATTACCGAAAGACGGTACTTGAAATGTAGCCGCTTCCAGAAATTATGTTTGTTTTTCTTTTTTGCCATTCAGTTTTTTGGTCTACCGTTCTCTGTTCAGACTAATATTTTGCATATTTGACAATATATCAGACCAAATCACAAAATTAAGAAAAAAAGCAATATACAGAGGATAGAATTAATATAAGATTGTCTTAAATTATCCTTTTTTAAAATATTTATATCAAATTCTCTTCATTGTAGTTTTTTTTAGCTATTTTTGCAGCCTGCAATTTGTGAGTGAAAACCAAACTGACAGGAAGCAGTTATAGTAATAGACATTTGTTATAAATTGAATATGAGTTTATTGACTGATAAGTTGTATCGGTACGATGCGGCAAGACTAACGCGCGCTGCAGGAATTTACCCTTACTTCAGACAAATCCAGAGTGATCAGGATACTGAGGTAATCATTAACGGTAAAAAGGTACTGATGTTTGGGTCTAATGCCTATCTGGGACTGACTAATCATCCTAAAGTAAAAGAAGCAGCCATCAATGCCGTAAAAAAATATGGTACTGGTATGGCCGGATCACGTTTCCTAAACGGAACGCTTGACATACACGTGGAGCTGGAGAAAAAACTGGCAAAATTTGTAGGCAAAGAAGATGCTATCGTCTATTCGACGGGATTCGGTGTCAACGAAGGTGTTTTATCCTGTATCACGGGTCGTGAAGATTATATCATTTGGGATGAACTGGATCATGCTTCAATTATCGAAGGTGCCAGAATTTCATACTCTACGAAATTGAAATTCCGTCATAATGATATGGATTCACTTGAAAAACAGTTGCAGAGATGTGAACCTGACAAGGTGAAGCTTATCGTTGTAGATGGCGTATTCAGCATGGAAGGCGATGTTGCCGATCTTCCAGGAATCGTAAGCCTAGCAAAAAAATATAACGCTAGTGTTATGGTTGACGAAGCACACAGCTTAGGTGTTTTCGGAAAAGACTTTAGCGGAAAAGGATTGGTAGAGCAATGCGGTCTTATTGACGACGTTGAGCTCATCATGGGTACATTCAGCAAATCGTTAGCTTCTATCGGCGGATTTATCGCAGGGAATGAAACTATTCTGGATTATCTTCGCCACAATTCGCGTGGATATATTTTTACAGCGAGTGCAACACCTGCCGCAACAGCAGCAGCCAGCGCAGCTTTGGATATCATATTGTCTGAACCTGAAAGAATTCAGAATCTGTGGGATATAACCCATTATGCACTGGAAGGTTTCCGTAGCAGAGGTTTTGAAATCGGCCATACGTCCACTCCTATTATTCCTTTGTTTATCAGAGATAATGAGAAAACATTCCTGATCACAAAGATGTTGTTCGAAGATGGAATCTTTGTCAATCCGGTTGTTTCTCCGGCTGTAGCTCCGGCAGACACGCTAATAAGATTCTCGCTGATGGCAACAAACACAAAAGAACAAATAGACATAGCTCTGGAAAAAATAGAAAAGATATTTAAGAAAATGGGCGTTGCCCTTAATGCCAACAAATAAGAAGGCAGAAATACTTTTCGATACAAAATAATAAGATAACCCTCTGTCCGTTAAAAGATAGAGGGTTATTTGTTTTAAACCTTTACCTTTAGCTGTAAGAATGAAAAAACTACTGGTATTTCTATTTATCGCTCTCCTGACGATTTCCATACAGGCGCAAATGACTGTTTCGGGAACGTATGTGGAGTACAAAGAGAACCTGACCGGAACCGGCGTGGATAAGGTATACCTGTTGAGCACACTCAATAATGCTACAATTACTTATTCGTCTTCTGCAGTATCCGTCTCTTTTTATCGCTACACGAATACTTTGGCGGATAAGGAAAAAATTTCAGATTCTTACATTTCGACCTCTTCATCGGGTAATGTGACTACTTACACGATCTCTGATCTGCAAGACGGCAGAGGATATCTGGTTGAAGAAAACGGAGGTACAAGTGCTCCGATATGGATTATCGATTATAGCCAACATCAACCTGTTTTAAGTTCGATTGAAGTAATCGAGAATGACGACAAGTGCGAGAGAATAAAACTGTTTGTAAACAAACTGGAGAGCGAACTTGCTTTTTATGGCGTAAGTGGAAATAAAAAGAACATCCCTAGAAAATATACGATCAGTTATACAGATCAGGAATGGTCTGAAGCAGATCACATTTTCAACAATAAGACGGTAGAACTGAAAGACAAGGAAATAGGAACAGAATTTATTATTAATGCTCCGTTGACTAATACCCAATTCAAACTGCGGGGAGATCAGTTTGCCGAAAAGTTTAGTGTAGCCAAAGAGATTATTTCGCAACCGTACACTGCTATCGCCGTCGAACCTCACATCGTAGCCCAAAAAGAAGAGCGCAATATCCCTAACGAGATAAAGAAAGAGGAAGGCGGAGCTATTGGAGACTCGGCTCCTTTTACGGTCAACTTCTCAGGTTATTCCAATGAGCCTGTAACTGCATACTATACATGGTTTATTTACAATAGGAACGATCCAGAAAATCCGATTGTCCGCTATACGGATAAGGATATAAAATATACATTCGAGCAATCAGGCGATTTTCTAGTAACCCTCGAAGCAGCCGACCGCAATTCTGTATGCGTGGATACAGTGAGTGTATCTGTGAAGGTAACAGTATCGAAATTACAAAGACCACCAAACTACTTTACTCCGGATGATACTCCGGGTGTGAACGATGAGTTCAGGGTGGCGTACAAATCTCTGATTAAATTTAAATGTACCATCTTCAATCGCTGGGGAACGAAACTCTATCAGTGGACTGACCCGGCAAAAGGCTGGGACGGGAAATATAATGGTAAATACGTAAACACAGGCGTTTATTTTTACGTCATCGAAGCCTTAGGTTCGGATGGTATCAAATACAAAATGGGTGGTGATATTAATATTCTCCGAAAGAGGTAAGTTTTAACAGTCAATCCACACCCTACAATATCTCCGAAGCATTTATACATATGCATTACCGGGCATTCCTTCTAGAAATTACCTTCTATTGTTTTTTCTTAAATTTTGTTTTAATGTTATTAAAATGAAATATTAAGAAGTACTTTTGCAGGCTCTCTTAAATATGTCCTAATTCAGTATGTAACTCCAAACCTCAGAATAAAACTTTAACTATGAATAGATATCGATATATACTATTGATAACCCTTGTTGCCGTATTTTACTCTTGCGACATGATAGAGTACCATCCATATGATGGTCGGGTATCGGGTGAAAAAGGCATCAATGCGAAGAACATAAAGCGAATTGAAGAATCGTGTAAAGGAAAAGAAACTATCCGATTTGCCGTAATCAGCGATACACAGCGTTGGTACGACGAAACCGAATCTTTCGTAAAAGCGCTCAACAACAGAAATGACATAGATTTCGTCATACATGGAGGCGACATCTCCGACTTTGGCCTTACTAAAGAATTTACATGGATGCGCGACATCATGAACAAACTAAATGTGCCATACATTGTGCTACTGGGCAATCATGATTGTCTGGCAAACGGAAAAGATGTATTCCACTCTGTCTTTGGAGAAGTAAATTTTTCCTTCCTTGCTGGCAATACAAAGTTTATATGTCTGAATACAAATGCACTTGAATTCGATTATTCACATCCTGTTCCCGATTTTAAATTCATAGAAAGCGAATATAATGACTCACGCGAGGAATACAAGAAAACCATATTCGCCATGCATGTACGCCCCTTCTCGGAGCAATTCAACAACAATGTGGCAAATGTTTTTCAACGATATATAAAAGAATTCCGACAACTTCAGTTTTGCCTTAATGGGCATGACCATCAAATTACAGCAGACGATTTGTTCGAAGACGGCGTCATCTATTATGGATCGGGCAACATCGAAAAACGAAAATATCTATTATTTACACTAAAACCCGAAGGATACGACTATGAGATTGTGGGATTTTAAACTAATATATATACTCATCGCACTACTAACATTTTCTGTAACAGCATATTCACAGAACAGATATGACAGACGCATTCAGAAATATCAAAATCAGTGGATCAACCTGATACCGACACATACAAAAATACAGTATGCCGGAGGTATGGGACTGGTATCAGTTGGTGTGGGTTGGGACTATGGAAAAAACAACCAGTGGGAGACAGACGTATTCTTTGGCTATCTGCCTAAATATACAACAAGCAGATCGAAAATAACATTTACTCTCAAGCAAAACTTTATCCCGTGGAGGAAAAATATAAACAAGCTCTTTTCCTTCGAGCCATTAGCTTGCGGACTCTATGTAAATACCATTTTCGATGGAGACTTTTGGGTGAATGAGCCGGATAAATATCCGAGCAATTATTATTCATTCTCAACAAAAATGAGATTCAATATCTATGTCGGGCAACGGTTCTCTTTCAATATCCCATATGAAAAGCGACTGTTCACCAGACAAATAACAGCTTTTTACGAACTGAGTTCAAACGACCTGTATATAGTTAGCGCTGTCGGCAATGGATATTTGAAACCCAAAGACTATCTGAGATTATCTTTCGGGCTAAAATTCCAACTATTCTGAAAAATATGATTTTGCAAACTCCATCTGACAAATCACATACAATTACGTATAAACTAGCGTATTTCGTTATATTTTCATTATTTTAATGGCTGTTTAACACTGAAATTTGTATATTTGTATCACTTTTAAAGAAAGCACAACTTTGCTTTCAAGACATTGATAATCAACAACATTAAATACATTTAATTAAAACGAATTATGATTACAATCGACAAATTCAACTTTTCGGGCAAGAAAGTCTTCGTCAGAGTTGACTTCAACGTACCGTTGGATGCACAATTCAACATCACAGACGACACTCGTATCCGTGCAGCATTGCCTACATTGAAAAAAATCATAGCCGATGGCGGTAGTCCTATTATAGCTTCGCATCTTGGACGTCCGAAAGGCGTAGAAGATAAATACTCGCTAAAACACATCTTAGCTCACGTATCTAAGCTTCTTGGCGTAGACGTACAGTTTGCTAACGACTGCGTAGGAGAAGAAGCAGGAGTAAAAGCTGCTGCTCTTCAACCGGGAGAAGCTCTTCTACTTGAAAACCTTCGTTTCTATGCAGAAGAAGAAGGCAAACCTCGCGGACTAGCTGAAGATGCTAGCGACGAAGTAAAAGCTGCTGCTAAGAAAGCGGTAAAAGAAAGCCAAAAAGAATTTACAAAAACGTTGGCTTCTTATGCTGATGTATATGTAAACGATGCTTTCGGTACTGCTCACCGTGCGCATGCTTCGACAGCCCTTATCGCTGACTGTTTCGATGCTGAACACAAAATGTTCGGTTATTTGATGCAGAAAGAAATAGACGCGGTAGAAAAAGTATTGAAAGATACCGCTCGTCCTTTCACTGCTATTATCGGTGGAGCTAAAGTTTCTTCGAAAATAGACATCATCGAAAATCTTCTTGACAAGGTAAACAACCTGGTTATCGGTGGAGGTATGGCATTTACATTTCTTAAGGCTGCGGGTGGTAAAATCGGGAACTCACTTGTTGAAGACGACAAACTGGATTTGGCAAACGAAATAGTAGCTAAAGCTAAAGCAAACGGTGTAGCCCTTGTTATTGCAAGCGACGCTAAACTTGCCGATGCATTCAGCAACGACGCTAATACTCAAATCTCTGAAGCGAATGCAATTCCTGACGGATGGATGGGATTAGACGTAGGTCCTAAAGGCGAAAAAGAAATCGCAGACGTACTTATGGCATCAAAAACAATCCTTTGGAATGGTCCTGTAGGCGTATTCGAATTTGACAACTTTGCACAAGGAACAAAAGTGACAGCCGAAGCTGTTGCTGCTGCTACCAAAGCCGGAGCATTCTCGCTTGTAGGTGGTGGAGACTCTGTTGCTGCCGTTAACAAATTCGGTTTGGCAGATCAGGTATCTTATGTTTCTACCGGTGGTGGAGCATTGCTTGAATTCATCGAAGGAAAAGTTCTTCCGGGAATCAAAGCTATCAGAGGATATTAATCAGATCCACAAGATATAGAAAAGCCTGTACTTCATGTACGGGCTTTTTTTATTAACAGCAGATCAATAATAATACGAAAAACATAGAAGCCTATCTATTTTTTATTTACATTTATCAGACTTAAACTAATAAAAAGAGAGAGCCATGTTAAAAAAACTACTAATCCTGACACTTATTTGCACATTGGCATCCTGCGCTTCGGTATTACCTCCGGACTATAAAGGTCTTACAAATAGCATGATGAATGCAGACAACAATATAAAAAAAATCAACCTGGGTATGACCAAAGAACAGGTGATAACGATCATGGGTGAACATTACGAAATCATCGGTTCGAAAGAAGGCGAACTGCTTTTAGGCTATAAAGCTTACGATTACGGCATCTACAAACTACTATTCATAAACAACAAACTAAAGGAATGGACTAAAGACTGGTTACCTCAATATTACAATAAGGACACAGCTTACAACTCCTCAAAAGCAAAAAATAACAGCAGTACAAAGGCACATCTGGATGCACATCGCAATGCTATGCTTTCAACCGCAACCTCTGACAGCCAAAGAGATGCAATAAACATCCATATGGATGCTCACTCAAAAGCCGTATTAGGAGAATAACCAAAGGAAAAAGCTATTGGCGCGAACAAAACTTCGGGTTGAAGAATTATTTCTATATTTGCACCAAACAAAAGGCTCTAATTATGAAGAAAATTATATTTTACATTGCATGCAGCCTACTGCCTATATTAAGTTTCGCACAAGTGGTGAAACTCGACGAACGATTTACTAAAGTTCCCGTTATAGAAGAAAAAGTAACATTCATGAAAGAAATTCCGATGAAAGACGGCATTTCGGAAAAGGACAATTACAATCTACTGAAACAATGGGCTACAGACAGTTATGGACGAGATCCTTTTATATCCAGTGTCCGCCATGATGGAACTAAGCAAGAGTTTATCGCAAAATCGCGAATAGAGCTTCTCTTACCTGTCAACTCGAAAGGCGTGCGCGAAAAAATGATAATGCGCTACCGCATTAACGGATTTCTGTTCAAAGAAAAATGCGTACTCGAAATAACCGAAATATCCTATCTGTACGAAAATTCGAAGAAAAACATGGTATTACCGAGGGTTATGCGTGCCGAAGACTTTATTACAGACCAAGCCACAGCCATCAAAGATGAACAGCAAGAGTACAAGATAAACACAAGAAAAAGTACCCTTTATTTTCTCGATGAATTATCTAAAAGCTTTGAAGCCAAGTTTGGATACTAAATTTCCTGAAATTCGCGGGCATACCGCACAATTCCCTTAACACCAGAAAAGGCACCTTTCACCAACTCAAGTCCCATAAAGACATGATCAGGCACATTAAATGGAGCTTTTATACCCCATTTAGAAGTAGGTTCGAAGCCAAAACGAGGATAATATTCTCTGTGCCCCAGCACTATGACAGATTCATATCCCAGTTCGCGCGCCTTCGACAAGCCTCTATTCACCAAGAGGCAGCCAATACCCTTCCGCTGCATAGCAGGGATCACAGCCATAGGGGCTAACGACAAGCTTACGGTTTCTTTATCATTGTCTACTATCGCCACTTGGGTGAACATAATATGACCTACTAATTCGTTATCCAAAAAAGCAACTAAAGATAGTTCGGGAACAAAGACGTTACTCAAACGGAGACGATCGGTAAGGCGGGCTTCATCTTTTCGTCCGAAAGCATTGGTGTGAACGTCATATACAGCAGGATAGTCAGTCGCTTTCTCCTGCCTGATTTCAATCGGGGTATCGTTCATGATTACAAGAGATTAAGGATTACATAAAGATAGATATTTTTATATAAACAGTGGAATAACTGATCTATTTTTTAGTTAAAATCCTATTTTATTCAAAAAAACGCTATCTTTACCGAACTAAACAAAAACGACAAAACGTTATAAAAAAACAGAAACTTATGAAAAAATTAATATTCAGCTTATTTACAATAAGCCTATTATTTGCCTTCACAGCATGCGGTAGCGATGACGAAAAAGAGAAAAAATCTTTTTTAGGAGACTGCAAACAAACTATTCAATTAAAATCAGGGGCGGCAGGGGCAACTATAACAATTCCCGCAACTTCGACTTTGGACGATATGTTGAAAAACAGCAGCGGCTATGGTTCACCCGTATCTGAAGGTGAATTACTTTTAGGTAGTGACGGACAGACTTCTATAAACATAGTCGGATTACCAGAAGGAACAGCTCTCAAAGATTTTAAATTAAATATTAATGGTATCGAACAGAATTTTGGAGAATTAAGCAATGAAAAGGCCAATCTTAACTTATTTACTACTGCTTATGCCGATTATTTCAAAAGAACATTTAATCAAATGGTAGCCAATAGAAAGCTGGATGTAAAAGTAACATTTGCTCCAACCGTAGAAACGGACAATAACGTAAAGCTTGAAATCGTTTTCAGTGGAAAATTCTCTTATTGGGTAAAATTATAACGATTCGCTATATAAAACAAAAAGGTTACCTCTCCACAGACGGTAGCCTTTTTTATTTTAAGACATTTTCACCTGAAAAAGATTATATATCCATCCCTATTCCTCCCATATTTTCCTATCTTTGTTACTATTCGTAATTTTAAAACATAACTATTATGTCGAAAGAGATACTTAATCTAAAACCAAAACAGTTGTGGAAACATTTCTACGATTTAACCCAGATTCCTCGCCCGACAGGACAGATGAAGGAAGTAACAAAGCATGTGATTGACTTTGGAAAATCGTTAGGATTGGAAGTAAAACAAGATAAGACAGGCAATGTACTTGTCGTTAAGCCTGCAACGAAAGGGATGGAGAAAGCTCCGACTGTGATTCTTCAATCGCACTTGGATATGGTTCCGCAAAAAAATTCGGATGTGAAACATGATTTCACTAAAGATCCGATAGAAACCAAAATAGAAGGAAACCTTGTTAAAGCCAAATCGACCACTCTGGGTGCCGACAACGGCATCGGAGCTGCTGCTATGATGGCTGTATTGGAAGATACAACGCTGAAACATGGTAAAATAGAAGCCCTCTTTACTGTAGATGAAGAAGTGGGTATGGTAGGTGCATCAGGTCTGAAAAAAGGATTCCTATCGGGAAGCATCCTGTTGAATCTCGACACAGAGGAAATAGGTGAACTTTGCGTAGGTTGCGCCGGAGGTGTAGACGTAAATGCCGAATGGGAATTTAAAGATGTTGAAGTTCCGAAAGGTGATATAGCTTACAAAGTAACACTGAAAGGACTTCGCGGAGGACACTCGGGCACTGAAATACATTTGGGCAGAGCCAATGCCAACAAGCTAATGGCTTACTTCCTGAAAGATGCAGTAAGCAATTATGAAGTGCGTCTGGCTTCTATTGACGGAGGATCACTGCGCAACGCTATTCCTCGCGAATCGTTCGCAATCGTTACCTTGCCCGAAGAAGATGAAAAAGATTTCGCCAAACTGGTAAAGGAATACGAAAAGG
>POVV01000123.1_pt1 | contig 65103 bp, 61 predicted proteins | sample 1560271 | NCBI WGS metagenome assembly POVV01 (sample SAMN08337232, study PRJNA429181) | Bioreactor metagenome, whole genome shotgun sequencing project. | biome: cows' rumen and soil; feature: anaerobic; isolation source: anaerobic chemostat enrichment culture, galacturonate as sole carbon... | reverse complement strand
AACAAATTGGAGATACGGAGGTTGTTTTAATGACAGGCTTTATTATTGCTCTTATATCCGGAGCGCTTATGAGCATACAGGGAGTTTTTAATACGGGAGTGACAAAGCAGACCAGCATGTGGGTTTCTACGGGCTGGGTACAGCTGACTGCATTTTTGACCTGCCTCATTCTGTGGTATTTCTCCGGCAGGGAGAACATTACCGGCCTATTTGACGTACAGCCCAAGTACTTATTGATTGGCGGCGTTATGGGTGCATTCATTACCTATACAGTAGTAAGGAGTATGGGAACCCTGGGTCCGGCTAAAGCGGCTCTGATTATTGTGATTTCCCAGATCATTGTAGCTTACGCCATCGAATTGTTTGGCTTGTTCGGTGTTGAAAAGGTAGGATTTGAATGGAAGAAGCTGATCGGCGCGGTTGTTGCAATTATCGGAATCATGATATTTAATTAATTTGGAAATAGTGCTTGTATTTACTTATTTCTTTAGGTAGAATAGTAACATAGGCTGAAGATGGTATCCTTTTTTGGAGACTTTTGTAAGAGGAGGGATATCATGGATTACCAGAAAGTTAAAATCATCCTTATCGCCCTGTGTGTCTTAGGGGCGGGTGTATGTTACGGTTTGAGCAGAAGCCAGGATGTCCGCAGGCCGGGGATTTCTCTGTCAGAGGAATCGGCTTTATATTCCGGGGAAACGGTTACCGGAATTGAAGCAGGTGATGGCCAGGCGGCTTTAACGGCAGAAGAGAACAGCTTAGGAAGTGCAGGAGAGGAAACGGCCCTGCCTTTCTATGTACATATCTGCGGAGAAGTTGTTTCTCCCGGTGTTTATGAGCTTAAAGAAGGAAGCCGGGTTTTTCAGGCAATTGAGAAAGCAGGCGGAGTCACAGACCAGGCTGCGGCAGAATATTTAAATATGGCGGAGCAGGTCAAGGACGGCATGAAGATCGTGGTCCCTGGCAAGGAAGAGGTGGAAGCGGCAAAGGCCAGGGGAGAGATTTCCTTACAGGCAGAGGCTTCATCTAACGTACAAAAAACAAAGGTAAATTTAAATACAGCCACCAAAGAGGAACTGATGACCCTTCGGGGAATCGGAGAAGCCAAGGCAGCTGATATCCTTAAGTATCGGGACAGCCACGGCGGATTTCAAAAGATCGAGGATATCATGAAGATATCCGGCATTAAAGATGCGGCGTTTCAAAAAATAAAAGAAGATATAACGGTTTGAATATAGAAGACAGAGGTGTAGTATGGCAAGCGTTTTAGTAGTTGATGATGAAAAACTCATCGTAAAAGGTATGAGATTCAGTCTGGAACAGGACGGTATGGAAGTGGACTGTGCCTATGACGGAGAGGAAGCCATTAATCTGGCAAAGCAGAAAGAGTATGATGTGGTCCTTTTGGATGTCATGCTTCCCAAATATGACGGATACGAAGTGTGTCAGGCCATCAGGGAATTTTCCGAGATGCCTATTATCATGCTGACGGCAAAGGGCAATGATATGGATAAGATCCTGGGCCTGGAATACGGTGCAGACGATTATATTACAAAGCCTTTTAACATTCTTGAAGTAAAGGCCAGGATCAAGGCCATCCTGCGCCGGAATGCCAAGAAGAACAAGCGGGATAATCAGGAAGACAGCCAGGTAATAAAAGAAGGCGATTTAAAGCTGGACCGGGACAGCAGGAGAGTGTTTATTGCTGAGAAAGAGATCAATTTAACGGCAAAGGAGTTTGACCTTTTGGAGCTTCTTACCTGTAATCCGGGTAAGGTTTACAGCAGGGAACAGCTTCTTACCTGCGTGTGGGGAAATAAAGCCATGGATACGGGGGATGTACGGACGGTAGACGTTCATGTAAGGCGTCTCCGGGAGAAGATCGAACCCAGCCCCAGCGATCCTAAATATGTGCATACCAAGTGGGGCGTAGGATATTATTTCCGCGTCTAGTAAAAGAAAGAGGAGGATTTCTGACGGGAGACCGGGGAAATCCGCCTTTTCTTTAAATTTTGGGAGAGAAAATTCCATAGATCAGAATCAATTTTGGAAACGGGGAAACGATAGGATGGATTACAGCATTAGAAAAGTTAGAAAAGAGGATTTGGACCGGGTGGTGGAAGTGGAGGCTCTCTGTTTTCCGCCGGAAGAGGCGGCAGGGAGAGAAGCCATTGGGCAGAGGATCGATCATTTTCCTGAAAGCTTCCTTGTGGCAGAGCTTTCCAACGGGACGATCATCGGTTTTATTAACGGCTGCGTTACCGATGGGAATACGATCTGTGACGAAATGTTTGAGAAAGCAGATTTTCATAACCCAGATGGTGCTTATCAAAGCGTGTTTGGACTTGATGTGATAAAAGAATGGCGGGGCCGGGGAGTTGCCGCTGCTCTTATGAAACGTTTTATGGAAGAGGCAGGGAAAAGAGGCAGGAAAGGAATGATACTTACCTGCAAGGACAAGCTGATTCACTATTACGAGAAATTCGGATACCGGAATATGGGAGTGTCCGGTTCTGTGCACGGAGGAGCCGTCTGGTATGATATGCGGCTCGATTTTATGGATACAGGGAAGTGAGGCACCGTCAATATGAAGAGAAGCCCACAGGGAGAGCGGTGGAGACGGCTTGACAATACGGCAAAGATATTTCCGGTCATAGCCAGTGAAAATTTAAGCAATGTATTCCGGATTTCCGCAGTTTTAAAAGATGAGGTGGATCCGGGCACCTTACAGCGGGCACTGGAAGAGATCCTTCCTCAGTTTGAGGGATTTTCGGTGAGGCTGCGGAGGGGATTTTTCTGGTATTATTTTGAGGACAATAAGAGGATGCCGGTCATTGAACGGGAAACGACTTACCCCTGCAAATTCATTGATCCTCACAGCAATCAGCTTTATTTGTTCCGGGTCACATATTTTGGCAGGCGGATCAATCTGGAGGTCTTCCATGCGGTTACAGACGGCCTGGGAGCTGTGAACTTTTTAAAGGCCCTTGTTTACCGGTATCTGGATCTTAAGAAAAATTCCAGGACTGGCCATCGGGCCCCTCAGAAGATATCATCGGATGTATCCATGAATGTGGAGGATAGTTATGTCCGCCATTATAAAAAGACCGAAAAACGCAAATACAGCTCCAGAAAAGCTTATCATCTGGCAGGAGAAGCCCTTCCTCTTGATGAGGAAAATGTTCTTCACGGTTATGTGGACTTAAAGATGTTAAAAACGGTGGCTAAAAGCTACGGGGTCAGCATCACCAGATTTTTGACGGCGGCTTTGATCTGGGCGATTTATCAGGAATACCTTGATGGAAAGCCTTGTGAGGAATCCATCGGCATCAGTATCCCCATTAACCTGCGGACCTTTTTCGGCTCGGAGACAACTGCTAATTTTTTTGCGGTGACGCTTATTGATTTTTTATCCACCAGTGAGGAGCATACCTTTACCCAGGTACTGGAAGCGGTAAGCAGCCAGATGGATTCAAAGATCACAAAGGAAAAGATGGAGCAGATCATTTCCTATAATGTTTCCAATGAAAAGAAGTGGTATCTGCGGGCCGCGCCCCTTTTTGTAAAATGGTGTGCATTAAACCTGGTTTTCCGGAAAAATGAGAAAGCCTACACCATGACTCTTTCCAATATCGGTCCGATTGATATTGAAGAGGATTACAGGAAGGAAATCGAGCGGTTTTCCATAATGATCGGCGTTTCCAAAAGGCAGCCTATGAAATGTGCGGTCTGTTCCTATGGAGAAGAGATCATTGTGACCTTTACTTCCGTATTTCAGGACACCAGGCTTCAGGATCGTTTTTTCGGTTTTCTTAGAGAAATGAGTATTCCTGTGAGCCTTGAGAGCAACGGCGTTCCGGATCACCGGGATGATCTTGGTATGTATCCCCAGATCCGGTATGACCGGAAACGGCTTAAGAAGCTGGTCACTGTCTTTTATGGATTGCTGTTTTTTGTGGGGGCTGTTTTAGGTATGATCAATTATGCCACCTATTCCGGCTCTCTGTGGTCCATCATTGCCATCGGGCTTATGGCATATACCGCTCTTACGGTTGAATATTCCATTTTGCGCCATGCGAATCTGGCATCTAAGATCCTTTTGCAGACGGTGGCGGCACAGATACTTTTAGTGGCCTTGGATCATTCTACGGGTTATAATGGCTGGTCAGTGAATTACGGAATTCCAAGCACCATTTTGTTTGCGGATCTTTCCGTCGTTTTTTTGATTCTGGTAAACCGGATGAACTGGCAGAGCTATTTTATGTATCAGATTGCTGTTACCGTGTTCAGCTTTATTCCTTTGATTTTATGGGCGACAGGTCTTCTGACCAGACCGTTTCTGGCCCTGTTCACTGTGACGGTGACAGTGATTATTCTTGCCGTTACTATTGTGCTTGGAGATCGAAGTGTGAAAACTGAACTGAAAAGGCGGTTTCATGTGTAAAAAGATGCCGGAAAAGGAGGGGATTGTTGATGAGCCAAAGAAAAGTGAGCGTAAGAGGAAATCTTGTGAGGGACATGATGCAGAATGTAATGGAAACTTCGTTAAAACAGCCCATCCGGACCGGAGAACTGAGGAAAAATCCGGTGGAGCCTGCCTGGGTCCGTCCGGCGGGTTATGAATATGAAATCATAGAGCTGGAGAATTTGAAAATGGAATATCTCCGTCCTGTGGGAGTGGTGACGGATCGGGTGATCTTACAGCTTCACGGCGGCGGATACATCGGGCCTATGAAGAACATTTACCGGAGATTTGCGGTCCGGTATTCCAAGCTTAGCTACGGCGGGGACGTTTTGACCCTTGACTACAGGGTGGCTCCGGAGTATCCGTATCCGGCGGCTTTGGAGGATGCAGTGGCTGCTTATCAGTGGCTGATTGAGGAAAAAGGGTACCGGCCGGAGCATATTGTGGTGGCTGGGGATTCCGCCGGAGGCGGATTAAGCCTGGCCTTAGGGCTGTATTTGAAAGATCATGGAATTGCCCTTCCCGGAGGGTTTATCACCATGTCCGCCTGGACAGATCTAACCAATAGCGGGGAAAGCCGTGTGTCTAATTACGAGATCGATCCGCTGTTTGGAAATTCTACGGATAGTATGCTTTACAATTCGGAATATATCGGGGGAGAGGACCCTGGCATTCCTTATATTTCTCCGGTATTTGGGGAATATGAAGGCTTTCCTCCTGTTCTCATGCAGGTGGGAAGCTATGAGGTGCTTTTAAGTGATACCCTGACTGTGGCTGACAAGTTGAAAAATGCAGGAGTGAAGCGGCGGGTCTCCGTTTATGAGGGAATGTTTCATGTATTTCAGATGGGACTGGACTTGATCCCTGAGAGCCGGGAGGCATGGGATGAAGTGGAATCGTTTTTACGGATCATTTTTAATATCAATATCAAACCCGATGGAAAAGTGGTGCGAAAGGTGAAAACAGAGCACACAAAGCCGGCAAGAGATATGGTTAAGCTTCTCATTGCCATGATGAAGAAAGAACTGGACACATAAAGGAGACACCAATGAAGATTACGCTGGTAACTGTGGGAAAAATAAAGGAGAAGTTTTATACAGATGCCATCGGGGAATACAGCAAACGATTGAGCCGCTACTGCAAACTGGATATCGTACAGGTGGCTGACGAAAAAACGCCGGACTCGGCCAGTGAGGCAGTTGAAAGACAGATAAAGGATAAGGAAGGGGAGAGGATCCTTTCTTCGATTAAGGACGGGGCTTATGTGATCGCGTTGGCAATTGACGGGGAAATGTTGGATTCGGTTGAATTGTCGGAGAAAATAAACGGCCTTGGAATCGGAGGAGTGAGCCATATTATTTTTGTGATTGGTGGATCTTTGGGGCTTTCTGATGCTGTTTTAAAGCGGGCGGATTATAAGCTGAGCTTTTCCAAGATGACGTTTCCACATCAGCTGATGAGAGTTGTTTTACTGGAGCAGGTTTATCGGAGTTATCGGATTATCAGCGGGGAGCCGTATCATAAATAAGCGGAGAAATCCGGAATGTACATGCAGATAGATAAAGGAAAGAGCTGGATTAAAAATCCCGTCAGAGCTGGCAGCAGCTTTGATGGGATTTTTTGCTGCCATAACATAAGGAGGTGCATACCTGCAGTTTTGCCCGTAATGTGTAGAATATCATACTTTTTTATAGATACACCCCCTTAAAACATTTGCAGGCACTTGTTATAATTTCGATAAATGAACGAAGCAGGTTCTAAGCAAAAAGGAGGATCATTCTTATGAGAAACAAAATTTGGATGCGGCTGGCCAGTCTGGCCTGTGCCGGAATCATGGGGGTAACATTGACAGGGTGCGGACAGAAAGCGCCGGAGGCAGCAGGAGAGAAGGTAGAGATCTCCATGCTGGATTTCTTTATTCCAGGGGAAGGGGTCACAAAGGCAATGAAACCTTTACTGGATAAGTACTTAGCGGAGCACCCTAATGTGACAATTGATGAAGAATCGGTTTCCAATTCTGATCTGGCGACGAAGGTACAGACCCTGGCCGCAGGAGAAGAGCTGCCGGATATCTTTATGATCAAAGGGCAGATGGCGGAGACATTTGTGGAAAACGGAAAGGTATATTCCTTAAGTGAAGCCTTAAACAGTGACTCAGCCTGGAGGGATAATTTTAAAGAAGGCGTATTCTCAAACTTTACAATCGGAGAGAACATCTATGCTGTGCCGTTTCAGGTAACAAACACCTGTGTATTTTATAACACGGATTTATTTAAGCAGGCAGGGATCCAGGAATTTCCGGGGACATGGTCTGAGCTGCTGGATATCATTCCAAAGCTTAAAGAAATCGGCGTGACCCCCATTGTGCTTGGAAATAAGGAAAAATGGAATGCGGAATCCGTTATCATGAGCACCCTGGGCAACCGTTTAACAGGAGATGAATGGTATCAGAGCATTCGTGACCGCAGTGGGGCGAAGTTTACAGATCCTGAGTTTGTGCAGTCTTTACAGGCTTTAAGTGATTTAGCGGCTGCCGGAGCGTTCAATGAGGATGTAAACAGCATTGACGGTGCGCAGCAGAGACAGTTATATATGAATGGAAAAGCGGCCATTACCATTGACGGAAGCTGGGCCATCGCAAACTTCGATGAGAATTGCCCGGAAGAAGTAAAAAATGTAACGGAAATGGCGGCTCTCCCCATGGTAGAAGGCGGAAAGGGAAATCCGGAGACCATTACCGGAGGCGCCGGCTGGGCTCTTGCAGTAAATTCCAAGATTTCAGAGGAAAAAAAGGCAGTAGTCATAGATATATTAAAAGCGATGACAGGACCGGAATACGGTACGGCTGCAATAGAAGAAGGAACCCTGACTGCAGTGAAACCGGGAGAGGAAGTTAAGATCGAAAAGAACATAGCTGCAAAGTTTGATGTTTTTGCAAAGGACAGACCGTTTATTCCTGTTTATGACCATCAGTTAAGTTCCGGTGTGATTGATGTGATGCAAAGCGGGCTTCAGGAACTGTTGATCGGAAGGGTCGCTCCGGAGGAACTGGCGCAGAGGATTCAGACGGAATATGAAAACAACGGAAAGTGAGTGACAGGAAATGAGTAAGGCATTAAGACCTAAAAACATAGTAATCTACGGTTTGCTTGCTCCTGGACTGGCTGTCTTCGTACTCTGCTGCATCGCTCCACTCTTTGTAGCAGTTTATAACAGCTTCTTTGACTGGGATGGCGGTCCGGTGAAACGATTTGTCGGGTTTCAGAATTATGTGGAGCTGGTACAGGACAGGGCATTTTGGAGCGCATTTAAAAATAACCTGACCTTTATCTTCTGGACGGTGCTGGGACAGATCGGAATTGCCTTTCTCATTGCCATGCTTCTCCAGTCCAGGATTTTAAAATTTAAAAATTTCCATAGAACGGTTATCTTTTTCCCGGTGGTATTATCGGCTGTCGTAGTAGGATTTTTGTGGAGGATCATGTATAATTCCGAATACGGTATCGTGAATACGCTGATGCGTGCTGCTGGGCTGGGGAATTTCATACAGCTGTGGCTGGATGACCCGGATATCGTAATCGGCTCCCTGGCGATTCCAAAGGTCTGGCAGTTTATCGGATACTATTTAATCATTCTGCTGGCAGCGATCCAGGGGATTGACCAGAGCGTTTTAGAGGTTGCGGAATTAGACGGAGCAACCGGCTGGAAAAAGTCCAGGTACATTGTAGTGCCTCTCATCAAAAACACTTTGATGGTGACCATTATGCTATGCATATCCGGTAATATGAAGACCTTTGACCAGATCTTTGTAATGACGGGCGGCGGTCCGGGAACCAGTTCGGAGGTAGTAGCCCTTTATGCCTATAACGTATCCATGAACCGCATGCGTTACGGCTATGGCAGCACGGCGGCTATTGGAATTCTGATTCTAAGTCTGGGGCTGATCATGCTCAGCAGGCTGGCAGGAAGAAAAAAGGAGGAATCATGATGAAAAAGGCCTGGGGTATGTTTCAAGGGGTTGTGGCAAATGCGTTTGTAGCGCTGTTTTCCATCACCTGTATATTCCCGATCATTTGGATGATCTACTCCTCTCTGAAAACGGATAAGGAGTTTTCCCTTAACATATTAAGCCTTCCGGCCAAGCCGGAGTTTGGAAATTATGCCAGAGCGATCTCTGAAGGCAAAATCGGTTCCTATTTCATGAACAGCATGTTCAATACCCTGTCAGCCTTAGTTGTGGTGCTGGTGATTTCCTTTATCACAGGCTATTGTATTTCCAGATTCCGTTTTAAGGGAAGAACTTTTATCTACTATATGTTTCTTTCCGGCATGCTCATTCCCATCTATGCCCTGCTGATCCCCATCTTTGTGGAGTTTAAAACACTGGGATTGCTAAACAAGAAATTTACGCTGATTCTCCCTTATATAGCCTTTGCTCTGCCTACGGGAGTGTTCCTGGTGGAAAGTTCCGTTGAGAGTGTGCCGATAGAAGTAGAAGAGGCCGCATGTATCGATGGAAGCTCTTTTTTAAATACGATGTTCCGGATCGTTATGCCCATGTGCAGGCCGGTTTTATCCACCGTTGCCATCTTGACATTCCTTCATACATGGAATGAATTTCCTCTGGCATTAGTGCTTATAAGAAGCAATGCACTGAAGACGATGCCCATCGGTCTTACTAATTTTGTAGGATCCTACACCGTTAATTACCCGCTGATGTTAGCGGCACTGGTGGTTTCCACCTTACCGGTTGTAATTATGTATTTGTTGTTTTATAATCAAATTATGAAAGGTATGACCGCAGGAGCAGTGAAAGGTTAATATTGTTGGAGTAATGTTTAGGCAAGCCAGAATAGGGCTTGTCTAAACTTGTTTTTCTTTGTTTGCAAAAGGAGCAGGTATGAAGACTTGGTATAGAAAAATATTTGGAAGTTTGCAAATGGCTATATTTGCCATGGTCCTGGTGCTGATACTGATTCCTACCATGATTCTTGGGGTGATTTCCTACGGACAGTACCGAAAGATCATCACAGAAAATGCAACGACCCTGAATCAGAATAATACGACCCAGATCGCCGCTAATATGGAAGGAATCATGAGAAACGTGGGGAACAATTCTCTTTCCTTTTTCCAGAATGAAAGAGTGAGGAATTTTCTCCTTGCCCAGGGGGAAGAAAACGTGGAAAGCGCGGCCTATGATCTGGACCGCTACGTCAGAAACCAGCTTAGCTATGAGGAGTATGTTTATGCGGTGGATTTTGTCCGCATGGACGGAAAACGGTACAGTTCCAACTCCATTACCGATGGAATCAGCAAAGAGCTTAAAGAAAAACTGCTGGAAGAGAAAGGACATGCTGTTTTTCTGACAGATATTAAAGTCAGCCCGGATTGGGGGAGCAACCGGGAAGAACTGTACGGATATGCAAGATGCATCAATGATATCAATGACATTGGCACAACCATTGGATTCCAGAAAATCTATATAAAAAAGAGTGTACTGGGGCGGCTGCTATCTGACCAGATGTCAGAGGGTGAGGCTTACTACGTGATAGAAGATGGAATCATACGGATTTCTACGGAGCAGGAAACAGAAGGCTGGGAGATCACCAGAAGATTTCCGGGCATTAAGCTGGAATCCGGCGGAAACCATGAGGGTGATCTGGTCTATGCCAGGGTGAAATACCCAGGATGGTATGTAATAAAGAAGATTTCTCCCTTTCAGGTGGAGGATGATGCGTCGGTGGTGCGCCAGCTTCTGATCTCTACAGGCATTTTAGCGGTGATTCTCTGCGGGATCATGGGCTTTTTCCTGTCCCGGTTTGTGATAAAGCCTCTTGGAGATTTAGAATCATCCATGAGGAATCTGGAAGAGAATGATTTTAAAAGGAAGCTTCCGGAAAATGGCTACAGAGAGATATCCGTTCTTTCCAGGGCCTTTAACCGGATGACTCTTCGCCTGGATGAGCTGGTAAACCAGGTATACCGGGCGGAAATCCGGGAAAAGGATGCCCAGATCCGTGCCATGCAGGCATACATTAATCCTCATTTTCTTTATAATACCCTTGATACGATCTGCTGGATGAGCCGGATGGAGCAGGCATTTGAAACCTGCAGTCTCATTGAGGCATTGTCAAAGCTGTTCCGCACTTCTGTGAAGGATACGAGTAAGACCACCACAGTGGCTGAGGAAATGGAGCATATACAGAATTATATTAAGATCCAGGGGTGCAGGTATACGGATACCATTGAATTTCAGATTTTATTGGAGCCGGGAACAGAGGATTGCGAGACCGTGCGGTTTGTCCTGCAGCCTCTTGTGGAAAATGCCATTGTCCACGGAATGGGGGAACAGGAGCATCCTGGCATGGTCCGGATCAGGGCGGAGAGACGGGGAGAGGATCTGGTTTTATCTGTAGAGGATGAAGGCAAAGGCGCCGATGTGGAAGAACTTACCCGGCTTCTGGAGGGAGATGTGGAGGGCCTTCGGGGAATGGCTTTATTTAATGTCCATGAGAGGGTAAAGCTGTGCTTTGGAGCCGGCTATGGAATTCATATTCGGGAAAGAGAAGGCAAAGGACTGGCGGTAGAAGTAATTCAGCCGTTTTTAAAAAGGGGAGAGGGGATATGATCCGACTGATGATAGTGGATGATGAACCCATCATCCGGGACGGGATGATGACCATCATTGATTGGGAGAGTCTGGGTGTTATAGTGGTTGGTACCGTGGGAAATGGACGGGATGGACTGGCAAGAGCCATGGTGGAAAAGCCGGATATTGTAATTACGGATATCCGGATGCCGGTAGTGGATGGAATCAAGTTTTCTGAGGAATTGCATGCAAAACTTCCGAAGACACGGATCGTATTTCTTACCGGGTACAATGATTTTGAATATACCCGCCATGCCGTGAGGATAGGGGCTGCGGACTATCTTTTAAAACCAGTCAATACAAAAGAGCTGACCGGGCTGATCCAAAGGCTGGTGAATGAGATCATCAGGGAGAGCAGGGAGTTTGAAAACCGCAGCCAGAGAGCGGTTCTTTTGAAAGAAAGTCTGCCCCTGATGCGCAGCCGTTGTGTCCATGATTTCATGTGGGGAAAAACAGAGGAAAAGAGGTTTCTGGAACGGGCCGGGTTTCTCGGCATTCCGTTAATGGAAGAAAATCTCCGGATCGTCATTTTTTGCATTGACTATTATTTTCAGCTTCTTGCCAATGGGGAACGGGAAGCAGATTTGCTTAAGTACGCCCTGTCCAATGTGGCCGAAGAGCTTGTGAGACGGTTGGGAAATATCTGTGTCTGTGATGAGGGAGAAGCCAGGCTGATGGTTCTTTTGTGTTCCGGGGAAGACACCAAAGAGGTGGCAAGGAGCGCCAGAGAGGTTCAGTTTTATTTAAGAAAGCATTATGGAGTTTCCGTTTCCGTCGGAATCGGAAAGCTGGTGTCAGAGTGGCGGGATTTAAAGCTTTCCTACCAGAATGCTGATGAAGCGCTGGAAGGGCGTATGAAACAGGGCAGCAGCCAGATCATCGCCAGGGAAAAGTCTCAGGGAAGCTTACGGGAGGAAAAGATATTCATAACTTCTGAGGAAGAAGCTGAACTGAAAAATGCAGTCACACTTCTGGACCGGCGGAAGATTTATGACACGCTGGAAGAGATATTTCAAAAATATGTCATGGAACAGGAGGTGGGACGAAAGGCCGTGGAACAGTTCTGCATGTATCTGGTGCTGATCGCTATGCGTGAGGTTCAGCGTTTTCAGCTGGCTCCGGAGCAGGTTCTCGGGCAAAATTACTATTATTATGAAGAGATTTCCAAATATGAAACCGCGGATGATTTAGAAATGTGGCTGAAGGATATCTATAGTTCCGTACTTCGGGCGGTGGAAGACCGGAGAAACAGCAAATACAAGGGAATAGTAACAAACGGAATCGCCTATGCCCAGGATCATTTTTCAGAAAGTCTTCAGGTGGCGGATGTGGCAAAAGCCGTCTATGTGACACCTAATTATTTCAGTAAGATTTTTAAGGAAGAAACAGGAGAGAACTTCACCGACTGGTTAAACAAGTTCCGCATCGAAATGGCAAAAAAGCGGATGGAAAAGGAGCCGGAAACTAAGATATACACCATTGCAGAAGAATGCGGATTCAGTGATTACAAATACTTTGCCTTTATTTTCAAGAAATATACCGGATATACGCCTACTTCTTACCGGAATATGATCGTGTAGAATATGAAACCTTAATGTAGAATATCAGGTTTATGGTTTTCTGATGGCCTTTATAATGGAAGATATTATCGAAAACAAAAAGATGAATAAGGAGGACATCATGGATCAATTTTTATTTGGGGCGGTCTATATTATTGAGCAGGATTATACACAGGAGGAGATCCGGAGAGATTTGTCTTATATGAAAGATTGCGGCTTTAATTTAGTCACTCTCTGGCCGGTATGCAATCCATGGCTCAGTCAGGACAGCCATCAGTGGATATTCACCCAGACCAGGCAGGTGCTTGATGAGTGCGAAAGCCTGGGGATAAAGGCTATCCTGCAGCTCTTTGGACAGAATCAGGCTCAGGAATTCATGCCGGACAGTGCCTTGACGGAGGATATGCTGGTCTATGATGAAAGAGGAGAGCATATCAATGAAAATTGTTTCTGGGCGAACTTAAATCATCCGGTGGTACGGGATTATATGGACCGGTATTTCAGGGAAGCGATCACCTCACTTCGGGACCACAAGGCTGTTTACGGCTACGACGTGTTTAATGAAGCGCATTTTAGAAGCGATGACCCTTATACCATACAAAAGTATCAGGAGTGGCTGAAGAAAACATACGGGACGATCACGCATTTAAACCGGGTATGGCATAGAAGATATGAAAGTTTCGGGCAGATATCCCCCAAAAGAAGGAGATCCCCCTACAGCATTTGGAGCAGTATCATGCCGGATCTGGAATACGAAAGGTTCCGAAGCGTAACCTTGACCCAAATCTGCAGCTTTCTCTATGAAACTGCAAGGAAATACGATACGACCCATCCGATCATCATTGATGGGACCAGCGCACAGATCCTGTCGGGGGATGTGACCCTTCGTAACAATGATGAATTTGCCACGGCAAAGATCCCCGATGTGTACGGCTCCACCTTTTACCCAAAGAGCTGGGGAAGAAATTACCGCAATACGCCCTGGACCATGTCCATGTATTATTCCGTTCCCGCAGGTGCGGCAAGGAAGGCAGGAAAACCATACATGGTCAATGAGCTTCAGACCCACACCCAGTCGGTACTGACGCCAGGTTCAGAAGTGACGCCCCAGGAATTGTATGACTGGATTCTTATGTGCATGTTCACCGGTGCCAATGGAATGCAGCTATGGCGGTGGAGGCCGTTCTTACACGGATACCAGTCCACCGGTCGGGGGCTTACCAGTATGGACGGGACTCCCAACGGGCGTGCGGCACGGGTTAAAGAGCTGATGGACTTAATCCGGGAAAATGGTGATTTATTTGACAGCTTTCAGGTGGAAAACCAGGCCGTGAAAATAGCGGTATCCTATTCTTCCAGACTTTATTTTGACGCGTTCTTAAAATGGAACAACAGCTTTTGGAGTGAGGACGTGGAAGGCTGGTACCGTCTTTTCTGGAACAGAGGATTAAATCCGGAATTTACTGACATCGAGGATTTAGAAGGCGAAGAGGCCAAGGTCCTGGTGCTGCCCTCCGCGTTAAGCATCAGCGAGGATATGGCAGAAAAACTTACTGCATATGTAGAACGAGGGGGAATCCTCATCGCTGATGCCAGAATGGGCAGCGTAAATGAATACGGAGAGGTGCCTGCGGAAGGAATTCCGGGCAGGCATTTAAGCAGGCTTTTCGGCCTGCGGGAAGTGGATGTGGATTCCGGCCATTCCTTTTATATGGAAGATCAATGCAGCGGGGGAAAAGCGGAATCAAAGGATGATGGAATTCCTTGTAATTTCATGGAACAGCGCATAGAGGTGGATGAGGATACCCGGATCCTTGGAACCATGGAGGATGGAAGTCCGGCCGTAGTGCTCCACCCTTACGGAAAAGGCTGTACCCTGTATTTCAATTCTTTTATGGGAGTGGAACTGAAAAGACAGAACATTCCCCAGGTAGAGAAGTTGGTGATGGAGGTGATCATGAACCGGCACGATTCCCTTTTCACTGCGGATAAGGACAGCAGGGTACATGTGGCCTCCATCCGGTCAGAGGCTTGCCGGGCAATATTAATCATTAATTTTAATGAAACGGAGAAAGAAGTAAATCTTCATGGACTAGGGGATAAGATAGAACTTGTTAATCTTTTAACAGGTGATACCGCAAAGGTTTGCGGACAAGCAAAGCTTCAGATACCAGGAAATACGGCCTATGTCTATAAATGTCAGGAGGAATTTAAGTGAAGTTGGTATTTGATGTAGGCGGAACGGCGGTAAAATACGGCGTTTCTGATGAGGAGGGGAATTTTTCTTTCACGGATTCGGTACCTACGCCGAAAACAGATGTGAAAGAATTTCTGCAAGTGACCGGAAATATTTTTGATAAGGCTGTCAGGGAATATGCTCTTGACGGCGTGGCATTCAGTTTTCCGGGAGAGGTGCACAGCAGGGAAGGGGTAATAAAAGGCATCAGCGCCGTAGAGTATCTTCACGAAATCCCTTTAAAGACGATTTTGGAGGAACGGTTTGGCGGACTACCTGTGACCATGGCCAATGATGCCAACTGCGCTGCCATGGGGGAGCTTTGGAAAGGGGTGGCAAAGGAATATCAAAATGTAGTGTTTGTGATCTGCGGTACCGGTATCGGGGGAGCAGTGATCGAACGCGGGAAACTGGACAAGGGAGTAACCATGAACCGGGGAGAATTCGGAAATTTTCCCATGGGAGGCTTTAATGATGGCGTCCTTCTTTCCTGGAGTGATTATACCCTGGAAAAGCAAGCCCGGAAATACAACAAAAGAAAGGAACCGGCAGAGGGCCCCATTGATGGAATAAAGCTGGACCAGCTTGCCCTGGAAGGGGATCAGCTGGCAGAAGAGCTGATGGAGGAATTCTGTTACTGGATGGCGGTGGGCTGTATAACCCTGGAATTTGCCTTTGATCCGGAACTCATTGCAATTGGCGGCGGGATCAGCGGCAATCCGGGAATCATTGACCGGATCCAAAAGACGGTAGTTTCCATGTTAAAAGGGCAGCATCAGGGCTATCTGATTCCGAGAATCACAGCCTGTACAAACGGCATCAGGGCGAATCTGTATGGAGCCCTTTATTATCACCTGTACGGAGAAACGATTGAGATAGAATAGGAGAGATGAAAATGGATTATGTATTTCCAAATGGATTTTTATGGGGAGGAGCCTCTTCCGGCCCGCAGTCAGAAGGCGGAAGCAACGAAGGCGGACGTGTGAAATCGGAATGGGATTACTGGTTTGAAAGAGAACCGGAACGGTTTTTTGATGGAGTGGGGCCGGCAGTTACCTCCGATTTTTATCACAAATATAAGGAATATATCCAGAAGATGAGACAGGCAGGAGTGACCTCTTACCGCACCTCCATCCAATGGAGCCGGGTGATCCGTGACTGTGAGGGAACGGTGAATGAGGAAGGCGTGGCGTTCTATCATGATGTAATCAATGAAATGATTGCAAATGGAATAGAACCGATGATGTGCCTTCATCATTTTGACTTACCGGAGTACTGGGTGAAGAAAGGCGGTTTTGAGAACCGGGAAACAGTTTTTGCCTTTGCCAAATTTGCGGCAGTTTGCTTTGAACGGTTTGGGGACCGGATAAAATACTGGACCACGTTCAATGAACCGGTCATCATTCCGGAAACGGGTTACTTATATCAGAGGCATTACCCTGCAGTCTGCGATGCCAAAAAGGCGGCCCAGGTCGGTTTTCATGTACAGCTTGCCAGCAGCCTGGCGGTGGAAGAATTCCGAAAAAGCGGATGCAGCGGTAAAATAGGTATCATCATCAATCTGACGCCAACCTACTGTGAAAATCCGGATAAGGCGGAAGACCGGAAAGCGGCCGATATTCTGGACTTGATTTTTAACCGTTCCTTTTTGGATCCTTCCGTAAAAGGAGAATATCCGAAAGGCTTGACGGAGCTTTTGAAAGAGGAGGGCATCCTTCCGGTGATCGCAGAAGGAGATCTGGATATTATCCGCAAAAATACCATAGATTATCTGGGCGTGAATTATTATCATCCAAGGCGGGCTAAAGCCAGAACCTCTGTTTATGAGGGACCGCTGATGCCGGAAAAATATTATGAGCCGTATACGTTTGAAGGGCAGAAGATGAACACTTCCAGAGGCTGGGAGATCTATGAGCCGGCCATCTATGATATTGCTGAAAATATAAAAGAAAATTACGGAAATCTTCCCTGGTACATATCAGAAAACGGCATGGGGATTCAGGGGGAAGAGGAGTTCCTGGATGAGAACGGTGTGGTGTCAGATGATTACCGGATCGAATTTATTAAGGGGCATTTGAAATACCTGCATAAGGCCATGGAAGAAGGATGTAATTGCTTTGGATATCATTTATGGGCGCCTTTTGACTGCTGGTCGTGGATCAATGCTTATAAAAACCGGTATGGCTTGTTAAGGGTGGACATTTATGACAACTGTAAGATTACTATGAAAAAATCAGGAACCTGGTTTAAAGAGCTGTCAGACCGGAATGGATTCTAAATAATTGTTTGGGGAAATATGGAGGGAAATCATGGAAATAAGAAAAGATTGTCCCATTCGTCTGACTGGCTCCAGGGCCTGGAGGACTTATTTTGGGGGAAAACTGCTGGAAGAATTTCACGGAGCTAAAACAGGGGAAGACGGTCATTTCCCAGAGGAATGGATTGCTTCTCTTGTGGCGGCCAAGAACGCAGGGAGAGAAGAATTGACAGAGGGCATAAGCATGCTGGCAGACCGGCCTTCGGTATCTTTAAAAGAGCTGATTGAATCAGATCCCGCCGGTTATCTGGGAGAAGAGCATGCAGCACAGCTGGGGGAAACCCTGGGAGTGCTGGTGAAGCTGATTGATTCAGCAGAGCGGCTGGCTGTCCAGGTGCATCCGGATAAAGAGAAGGCCAGGGAGCTGTTTCATTCAGAATACGGGAAAACAGAATGCTGGCATATACTTGGGGGCAGAGAAATACAGGTCGAAAAGCCTTATGTATATCTTGGCTTTCGTCCGGGTGTGACACCAGAGCATTGGAAGGACTGCTTTCTTCGCCAGGATATCAAGGCCATACTGGAATGCCTGCACCGGTTTGAGATACAGGAGGGGGATACCATATTGATCGAAGGCGGCGTTCCTCATGCGATCGGTGCCGGTTGCTTTCTGGTGGAAATCCAGGAGCCTACGGATTACACCATCCGGGTAGAGAGAGTGACACCGTCAGGGTATCAGGTAGCGGATTCCATGTGCCACCAGGGACTTGGCTTTGAGAAGATGTTTGAATGCTTCCATTATGAGAATTATTCGGAAGAGGAAGCGAGGAAACGGTGGTTCATTCCGGCAAAGGTTTTAGAAGAAGAGGGGAAAAACCGCCGGATCCGTTTGGTTGGATATGAAGAGACTCCATGCTTTTGTATGGATATGATGGAAATAAAAGATGCCATGAGTCTGAAGCAGAATGGCTGCAGTGCAGTTTATGTTCTGGAGGGCAGTGGAAAACTGCTTTTGGAAGAAAAATATGACGTACAGGAAGCCGCTGACCGGGAGAAGGTCTGGCAGGAAGAGGTCAAACAAGGGGATCAGTTCTTTCTTTCCGCCGGGATACAGGAGCTTCAGTGGAAGGCTGAAGATGGAAGCTGTTTGAAGCTGATTCAGTGCTTTGGGCCGGAATTAGGTCATTCATATAAAAGTTAGATGAAATATCCCATCGGGGCTTGTAATGGCTTCGATGGGATTTTTTATTATTCCTTTTTGTGTCAAGATTGACATTCTTGTCCTGTTTCTGCTATTGATAGCACAATATTAGTGAAAACAAATGTGAATATCTTATAATATTTATGAAAACTGGAAATAACATGAGAATACTTATAGGAACTACCGTTGAAATTGCTAATAAACTGGAAAAAACAGTAAGAATTTTAAAATAAGAAAAAACAAATCACTAAATAGTGAAAATTGATGTTTTGCATTGAGGAAATAGTTCTTTTATAATGATCATAGAACAGGAGAGTGATTATATGTTTTTACCTCGCGAGAAAAAATTATTAAACTTACTGTTTCGGCAGGACAAGCCTTTAACAACTAACGAAATAGCTAATATTCTTCACATCAGTTCCCGCACCGTTAAAGCGGATATCAAAAAAATCAATCAGGTACTGGAACCTCGCAACTGTTATATTATTACAAAAACAGGTGTAGGATTATGGCTGTCTTATAATCATGAAGGGAGGCATTTTTTAAACCAGATACTAAATGAAGTGAATCGCAGTTCTCCTATGAATCCTGATATGCGTAAGTTTTATGTCGCATATGAGGTATTGGATGTCAATGATTATATACCGGCTGAGAAAATCTCTCAGAAATTATTTGTAAGCAGGGGAACTATTACGAATGATTTAAAGACTATGGAGCGTTTTTTTAGCAGATTCAATCTGACATTGGACAGCAAGGCTAAGTATGGGCTGCGGATTTTAGGTGAAGAACCTCAAATCCGCATGGCAAAGGCTGTTATACTGCAAAAACTGTCCGGAAGCAGCGGGAGAAAGGCGATTGAGAATGTCCGGGATTTGATGGAGGATGTTAATCTGCAGATTCTTATCAATATACTGATGGAAGCAGAATACAGCTGGAGCCGGGTTCTTGCAGACGTTTCTTTTAATATGATGATTTTCCATATGGCGGTTTCCATTCGGCATTCACTCAAGGGTCTTCAGTGTGACTATAGTCATGAAAAGCTGATGAAACTGAAGGATGAAGGTGAATGGAAAATGTCTAAGGAGATTGTCCGGAAAATTTTTGAACATCTGTCGGTGCAGCTTACGATTTATGATGTTGCCTATCTCACCCTACAGCTCCAGGGAATGGATCAAAAGATACTGAAAAAAAATCCGGACACCGGGATCAGAAATGGTGCTGATGACAGGATTTATAATGCGATGATACTGGCAGTAGCAGATACGGAGCGTATGTTCCGGGTAGAGCTGTCAAATGACCAGCATTTTCTGGAAAGTCTGTACAGGCATTTAAAACTGTTGTTGAAACGGGTGGAAAATCATGTCACGGTTGATAATCCTATTTTACCCTTAATAAAGGAGAAGGTTGGATATGCTTTTGAGATTGCAGCATATATCTCAGAATATCTTGGTACGGCTTTTCAGTGTGTAATCAGAGAAGATGAAATTGGGAGTATCGCACTTTATGTAGCAGCAGCATTTGAGCGGCGTCAGGCGGAGCTGGAGCAGCTAAGACCTATTGTTACACTGGTCTGCGCTACCGGTTACGGAGCATCACAATTTATGACAGCCAGATTGAACAGAGAACTTCCCGAACTCATAATCAGAAAAATACTTCCGCTTAACGGGATTGAGAAAATCATTCCGGAGGAACAGGATTTTATTATTTCAACAGTACCGATGAAACTTACGGGAGTTGATGTGATTTCTGCCTCCCCGTTTATCGGTGAGGAAGAGATTAAGCTGATTGGAGAACGCTGCCAAAAGTGGCAGCAGACAGCAAAGCTGCAGTCTGAGAGATACCCAATCTTAAACCGTTATTTAAACGATAGAATAACCATTCTTCAATGTGACTGTAAAACGAAGGAAGAAGTGATTACATTGCTGGGAGGGCGGTTGTTTCAGGAAAAGTATGTCGATCATGAGTATGTGGATTCTGTTTTTAAGAGAGAGGAACTTTCCTCTACTTTTGTGGGGGGAATATTTGCAATGCCTCACGCATTTGACGGGCATATTCACAAACAGGGAATTGGATTAATGACATTAAAACGACCGATTTTCTGGGAAGATGAAAAGGTACAGATTGTTTTTATGCTGGCAATAGATTCCAGGAGCAAAAAAGACTTTCAGGGGATATTCGGAGAAGTTTCCAACATGATGGAAGATTCGGTAACTCTGGAAAAGATATTGAAAGCTGACAGGTTCAGCAGACTAAAAATTGACTAGGAGAATTTGTATGGACTGCGAAATTAAAATTTCAAATATTTTAGGGGAATCGTGCATCGATCTAGATCTTAAATCTTCAACAAAAAATGAAGCATTAAAAGAGTTGATTCACCTTTTATACGAAAATGGGAAATTATCAGATGAAAAAAGATTTCTTGAAGATGTATATCTAAGAGAAGAAGAAGGTGTAACCGGTGTAGGGGAAGGAATAGCAATACCCCATGGGAAGTCGGATTTTGTTATTAAGACTTCCATTGCCATCGGGCGGGCAGCTCACGATATTGAATGGGAAACCTTAGATGACAAACCGGTGCGATGTATTATTCTGTTTGCGGTTAAAAATCAGGAAGCCGCAAATCATATCACCCTGCTGTCAGGTGTTGCCAGAGCGATATGCAGGGAAGAAGTGGTACAGGCACTTTTTTCTATGGAAGATAAGAAAAAAATTATTGAATTGTTTTAGGAGAGGTGTATATGAATATTGTTGGAGTATCCGCGTGTCCGGTGGGAATTGCGCATACATATATGACGAAGGATAAGTTGATCAAAGCAGCAATCGCCTGTGGGCATCAATGCAGGATTGAGACTCAGGGGAGCGTAGGGGTGGAAGATGAGCTGAGTGCGGAGGAAGTGAAACAGGCAGATGTGGTGATTCTTGCCTGTGATGTAAAAATTTCCGGTGAAGAAAGATTTAAGGGGATTCCTATGATCCGGACTTCAACTTCTGCGGTATTAAAAGATCCGGTTGGGTTCATTAAAAAGGTGGAAAAAGCGCTTAGCAAACATCAAAAGGGATAAAAATGCAAAGGAGAAGGTAGTATGTTAAAAAAGTCCGATATTAAAAAACATATCATGACGGGGATATCCTATATGATGCCTCTTGTTGTCGGGGCTGGAATCTGTATGGCAATGGGGTATGTATTTGGAGGAGTTGCGGTACGGGATGCAACCACAGGAATTGCATATTATATGTTTAAAACAGGAAGTCTGGGGCTATCTTTGGTAGTGCCTCTGATCGCGGCAGCAATTGCTTACTCAATTGCCGACCGGCCGGGAATTGCTCCGGGACTTATTGTGGGTCTGGTCTGTTCAGAGATAAAATCAGGATTTCTCGGAGGAATCATAGGAGGCTTTGTCGTCGGTTATATCTGTCTGCTGATTAAGACGAAAGTAAAAGTTCCGAAATCTATGACAGGGCTTATGCCGATACTGATTATGCCATTTCTATCGACCTTAATTGGCGGTATTATTATGTTTGCTGTTTTGGGACAGCCTATCGCCTTGCTGATGGACACCATCACCGGTTTCCTGACCTCTTTGGAGGGCGGCTCTAAATTTATTTATGGGGCGGTAATCGGTGCAGGAGCCAGTATTGACTATGGCGGTCCGCTTACCAAGACAATGTCTGCATTTACCACTGGCCTGCTGGTAGAAGGAGTATTTCAGCCTAAGGCATGCCATATGTTGGGTTCATCGATTCCTCCGCTGGGTATTATTATAGCCTGGATTTTATCAAAGGTCACAGGGAAAAAAATATTTACGGCAGTTGAGAAGGAAAGTGTGAAAACCTGTCTGCCAATGGGTGCCTGTATGATCACGGAATGTGTAATTCCTATTGCGATGAATGATCTTCCCAGGGTGATTTTTTCCTCGATGGTTGCTAGTTTTGTGGCAGGCGGATTGTCTATGGTTTGGAATGTAGGAACACCGGTTCCTCATGGCGGGTGGTTTATTATTCCCCTGATGTCAAATCCGTGGGGATATGTGGCAGCGCTGGCAATCGGAAGTGTGATCATGGGAGTAATATTGTTCCTGATTAAAAAGCCGGTAACAAATGAGGTGGGGGAAGAAGATTTTGCGAAACTGGCAAGAGAGTATGACATGAATAAAACAGATGATGATGAACTGGTCATCGAATAAATGAAAGCTGCAGGGGAGATATTTTATGCTGATTAATATGAATGAAATGCTTAATATTGCGGAACATTATAATTTTTGCGTCGGAGCATTTAACGTAACAGAAGTAGGGAATTTTAAAAGTGTTTTTGGTGAAGCAGAACGCTTGAAATCACCGGCCATCATACAGGTGAATGCCGGGGAACTGGCATTTGCAGGAACAGAGTTTTTTGGATACATCAGACCATTGCTTATGAACAGCAGAGTACCTTATGTGCTGCATTTAGATCATGGGAAGACCATAAGGGATTGTTTGATGGCGGTAAAAGCCGGATTTACTTCTGTTATGATTGACGGATCTCTTCTTCCTTTTCAGGAAAATGTGGAACTGACAAAACAAGCTGTGGCAATTGCGCATCAGATTAATATATCCGTGGAAGGTGAATTGGGAACGATTGGGGAGGCTCTGCAGTCTGATGAGGGGGGAACCAGTGAAATTAAATACACGGAACCGGAAGAAGCGGAAGATTTTGTAGAGAAAACAGGGATTGACTGTCTGGCTGTTGCAATTGGTACTTCTCATGGTTTTTATCCAAAGGGCTTTGTACCAAAACTTCAGCTTGACCGGCTTCAGGAAATAAAGAAAAGGGTAAATATTCCGTTGGTGCTTCACGGCGGCAGCAATAACCCTGACGAGGAGATTGCAGCGGCCTGCCGGCTTGGTGTAAGAAAAGTGAATATTTCGACGGATTACAAATCTGTATATGCATTTCGGTTAAATGAACAGATCAATGCCGATGGTGAATTTAAAATGACCAATCTTATTCCAGAAGCGGTTAAAGCAGCTCAGGAAGTGATTCAGCATAAGATGGAGATCTTTGACAGCATTGGAAAGGCAAAATATTATTATGAAGATCTGTAACCGCTGAAACCGAAAGCTTGGAGAACATGGATGTGGAAGGTAACGCAATGATATGGAACGGACGGGATTTTGACTTTAAGATTATTGTGCTGGATGATGATCCTACAGGAATCCAATGTGCAAACGGGGTTTATGTTTACACTGACTGGTCAGAAGAAACGATAGAAGAGATATTTGAAGATGGTATGACAGTTTCTTTTCTGTTGACGAATTCCAGATCATTCAGCAAAGAATATACGCAAGAAGTTCATCGGTTAATTGCTGAGCGGACAGCCGCAATAGCCAGGAGAAAAAATAGACGTTTTCTGTTTTTCTCAAGAAGTGACTCGACTCTTCGCTGGAACTATCCGGTAGAATCAGAGAGCCTTGCAAAAGTGTTAAAAGAGTATAACGTGATCATAGATGGTGAAGTCATTTGTCCCTGTTTTGTTGAAGGCGGCAGGTTTACTGTAGATGATGTCCATTATATTCTGGAGGCTGGAAAGAGGATTCCGGTGTCTGACAGTGAATTTGCGCGGGACAGTACGTTTTCTTTTAAGAATAGTGATTTAAAACGGTACATAGAAGAGAAATATCAGGGAGAATTTACGGTAGCGGACTGTATTTCTGTCACACAAAAGGAACTGCGCAGCGGGCAGCTTGAGCAGATTACAAAAAAGCTGATGTCTGTGAGTGATTTTAGAAAGATTATTGTAAATGCGGAAACCTATGATGATTTGAGAGTTTTTCAAATTTGCTTTTTAAAAGCATTGTCACAGGGGAAGTTGTTTTTGTACCGGGGAGCAGCCTCATTTATCCGCTTGTTTCTGGATAATCCATTTCCCCCTTTGCTGGAATGTGATGATCTGACAGACTCTGAAAATAAAAACGGAGGCTTGATCGTAGTAGGGTCCCACGTGAGAAAAACTACGGCACAGATGGAATGGATAAAAAAAATCAAAAATATTAATATGCTGGAGTTTGATAACCGTCTGGTTTTAGAACCGGAAAAATGGAACTATGAGATTCAAAGAATTGCATCAGAGACGAACCTGCTGCTGGGAGCTGGTAAGACGGTATGCATTCATACAAGGCGGGAAAAACTCGATGTTTTGGGAGCAGGGCCGGAGGAACTGCTTAACATATCCACTCAAATCTCTGAAGGACTTGTCGAGGTGGTCAAATTGTTGACAATGCAGCCAAGGTACCTCATTGCCAAAGGGGGAATCACATCCAGCGATATAGGAACCAAGGCATGCCAGGAAAAAAAAGCATGGGTACCGGGGCAGATTGAAAAGGGGATACCGGTCTGGAAACTGGGACCTAAAAGCCGGATGCCGGGAACTCCTTATATCATTTTCCCAGGAAATGTAGGAGATGAGGATACTTTGTATCAGGTTATCAGAAAACTGGAGGTGCATAATGATTATAATTGACAGAGATACTATGGAAACAGATCTTTTGCCCGGACGAAAGCTTCAAAGGGCGGTCGGAAAGAACAGCTATTCTGACAGTGATGCAATGACAGTGGGCTACGCTACTTATTCAGAGGAAAGCGGTGTTATGGAACCTCATCAGCATGCGGAAGAAACTGTGGTTATTATTGCTAGTAAAGACGGGTACGTATTCTGGGGACCAGATAAGGATCAGCTGCATCAAAAAGAAAAGCTCTGTAAGGGAATGATTCTCCATATCCCGGAAAATGAGTGGCACGTATTTACGTATGATGATGGAGGTTTTGTTGATATCGTATTTATATATGGAACCTCCGGGAATATAAGGCCAGAGGATCAGATAAAAAAATAATGGAAAGTTTGTGAGGGGTTTCTTATAATATAAGATACACCTCAGACTGTCAAAAAGGTCGACAATTTGCCGACTTTTTTGTTATAATAGAATTTGGGCGATGTTTATGCAGGTAATCGAAGCGGTTTGCGAATATTCGATTGACTTCTTTGGGTATGATATGGCGAGTCTTGTCATAAGTAACCGCAAAACCTTGTTTCATATGACAAAAGATGATATAATCAGTTTATTATTTTACAGGAGAGTATAATATCTATGCATATGCCTACATATCGGGTGACCTCGATTTTAAATGCCCTTTCCAACAGTCAGGAAGGGTATACATTAAGTGAATTGACTAGAAAAACAGGAATATTGACAGGTACTATCTCGCCCATTTTAAAGACATTGCTGGAAGAAGGCTTTCTGGAGATGGCGCCCACGGGGAACCGTTATAAGATTGGTATGCAGGCATATTATATAGGATTGGCCTTTTCAAAGGGCAGTACCACTTTGGAAATGGTGAGAAAAGAAATGGAGAAGCTGTCAAAGGAATGCAATGAAACCTGTCAGTTGGGGATTTTACGGGAAGGCGAGGTATTCTATCTGTTAAAGGTGGAGGGAAATGAATCCATCCGGGTCGTATCAGAAGTTGGCGGCAGCCTGCCTGCATATGCCACTGGTCTGGGAAAAGCGATTTTGTCAAAGTATGAAGTATGTGAATTAAAAGCGATTTACCCGGACGGACTCAAAGCCCTCACGGCCAATACCGTAACTGATATGGAGGAATTGAACAGACAGATTGAAGCCATAAAGAGCAGTGGGTTTTCCTATGAAGAAGGCGAAAGCGGCGAGCATACCGCTTGTATTGGAACGGCGATCTGTCAGAATGGAGAAATTGTTGCCGGTTTAAGCGTCGTATTTCCGATTTTCAGGAAATCAGAAGAAAAAGCACAGACAATCCGGCAGGCATTAGTTAAGTGCAAAAATAACATTGAAAAAATACTGGTGAATAATTCCTTGATTTAACCAAAAAACATTTTGAAATTTCCCGGAAATTTCAAAATGTTTTTTTTGTGCAAATGACACAAAAACAGAGAAAAATTATTGACAAAATGACATTTTTATAAACAAGTATTGATTTTTGGACATTCTAGAGTTATCATATATACATAAATTATCATATATACATAAAATGAAAGCGGGGAAATGAAATGTTTAGAAGTGAAAAAACATTAAGAGGAATCGAGAATCAGTATTATCGTGCGACTTATAAATCAATGGGATTTACCAGTGATGATTTGGAACGGCCGATTATCGGTACTGCAAATAGGTATTACCATTGATCCATTGATTGCCCTTCCGGTGGGCGGCCCCGGATTTTGACTTGCTGGCCGAAAATGCCATGAAAGATGCATGTGCAGGGGCTAATCCGGTTTTCTTTGATAAAGATAGGATTGTGGAATTATTTAAAAAAAATCAGTAGAAGGGAAGCGCCGGTCTCCGGCGCTTCTATGTTTTATCCCCTGCGTATGCTATATAGGACCTCACCCCAAGTAACAAAGCCTGTTTTTTAAGAAATTTAATAGTATTTTAGTGCAGAAATCATAAATAAGGTTGTCAAACCGTGTCCTTTTTTATATAATTAACAGTAGGACTATGTTAATTTTTAAACAAAATATTAAGGGGGTTTCACATGAATTTGCCACAGCTATACTATTTCCTGAAACTGGCAGAACTTCAGCATTACACCAAGGCCGCAAAGGAACTGTATATATCCCAGCCCTCCTTAAGTGATTCCATTGCATCCTTGGAGCAGGAATTGGGGATTTCCTTGTTTCAGAAGAAAGGACGCAATGTGAAGCTTACAAAATACGGACAGGAATTTTACGTTCATGTGTCCCGGGCATTGAACGAATTGGAGCGCGGGATTGCTTCTATGAAGCGGCACTCCGGGCAGATCGGCGGTGTCATTGATGTGGGCTGTATTCCCACACTTGTAGGAGATTTTCTGCCAACTGCGATCCAGAATTATATGAAGAAAGGTGCTCAGACAAAATTCAATATATTCCATGGAATGTCCATGGAAGTGGCACATGGGGTGGCAGCAGGTAAATTCGACCTGGGATTTTGCTCCATGATAGATGATGAACCTGATTTGGTGTTTGTACCGATTATGGCACAGGAGCTGGTTTTGATTGTCAATGACACCCATCCTCTTGCAGACAGAAAGAAGATCCGTCTCAGCGATTTAAAGGATTATAAACTTACTACATACCGGGATTCTATCCCCATAGGAAAAGTGGTGCGGGGACTTTTAAATGAACATGGGGTGGAAGCCACCTTTTCCTACGATGATGAGATTTCCATTGGAGGCGTCATTTCTGAGAACCAGCTGGCTGCCATCGTTGCCCGGACTCCGTTTTTAAAACAGTTTGACAACCTGGTCCTCATTAAACTGACCGATGTTCCCGCGGACACGCGTCTGATCTATATGACCTACAGCAAAAAGAATTTTATATCATCTGCCGTGGAAGCATTTGCAGATTTTATTGTCGCACATGAAATGAATCTGCCATAAGCATCCGGCCGGATGCACAAAGAGGGCGCCGTCCTAATAATGAAGGCTCCCTCTTTTTATATGGAAATACAGTTAGAATACAATCCCTGCAGTGGCCAAAAGGGCGATAATAAGTCCTGCCGCAAAGGCCGGGATGGTTGTGCCCAGGATGATATGCTTATAGCTTTCTTTCAGGCTGCAGCCGCAGATGGACATGGTCAGGATCGCAACAGAAGAGTTGGGCAGCTTATTTAGGATTAAGGCTGACTCTGTAACAATACGGTGCAAAGCCTGGATATTGACGCCCATGTCTACAAACGCCTGCCCAAAACTTTCCATAAAGATGGTTTCACCGGAGATGGCAGAGCCGGTCAAGCCGGTCAGGACCGTGGTGCCAAAGAATGCCTTTAAATATACAGGCATGTTCATAGCCAGTACCGCCTGCTGGAGACTCTGAAAGGCAGGAGAGGCGCCCAGGACTTTGGAAAGCCCCATGACTGCCGCTACCGTAAGCATGGAACTTAAACCTGAGCTGCTTCCGGTCTTAATGGATGACTTCATATTTTTGATGTGCTTAAACTGCGTGCAGATAATCAAAAGGATGCCAAGCACCAGGGAAAACATAATACTGGGGGATGTACCCCAGCCGGAGGTGACAACCACTGATCCCAAAACCAGGATAAAAGGCAGAACAGAGATAAAAATCCCAGGCAGTTCTTCATCATTTTCGGCGGTGGTGCTGTCCTTATACATGGCCAGAAGTTCCTGGTCCGTATGGTTCTTATGGCTCTGCTTCTGGGCGTAATTAAAATATACGAAATAACATACCGCCAGGATTCCGGTAAATATAACGGATAATAATGGTGCAGATCCAAGGGAAGTGCCTAAGTAATTGCTTGGTAATACGTTACAGATATCCAGGGAATATGCAAAGCCGTTGGCAGATGCGCCGCCGCCCAGAAGGAGAAAGGGCAGCACGCGGCGGTCCATTTTATTTTGACGCAGCAGGTTATCTGCGATTGGGTACAGGACAAATACCATGATGTATCCGTTGATACCAAGCAGGGTGATAAAAAAGGTACAGATCAGGATTACTAATCCCACCATTTTCGTTCCAAGTTTTTCTGTCAGGGTTTTAGCGATTTTTGTAGCAAGTCCGGTCTCCAGTACCAGCTGTCCGAAGACACCGCCAAGTCCCAGGATCAAAAACCAGGATGCAACGAAAGCGCCTGCACCGCCGGAAAACGTAGTGAGAAGTCCTTCCTTAAAATTCAGTCCGCTGGTCACCAGAATAATGGACGCTGTGATCACCGTTGCTGTAATCATATCGATGCCTTTGATTATCATAAGGACCAGAAGCGTGATGGCAATTATCAAACCAATCGTAGCTAACATAAGCTTACCTCCAATTTTAAATAGTTTTATGCTTTTTCTTTTGCTCCTGACTGCCAATGGGCCGTCATTTTATCAAGTGGGAGATGAACAAGCCCCGCTTCCCTGGAATAGATATAAATCACAAACCCCCGCTTGCATCGGAAGACACATTCCAGGCATGGATCCTCATCGCAGTATGCGAATGCATCGGTATCAGCCAGCGCAAATACCATAGGCGGCCGTTTTGTCTCAGCCACATATTTTAAATATCCGCCGGTGAATGTTTTTAAATAGATCCACTCCGGCGCGTATTCAGGTTTTTCTGCCTTCCAGAAAACCTGGACGGCATTGTCATTGTAACCGCCGGTGATCTGGTAACTGACCTTAATTTTGTTTTCTGCCTGTTCCGGGGCGGACGGAGCCAGGCGTTCTGCTTTGTGTTGGCAGCAAAGAATCTCTTTTTCCTCCAATGCCTTTTCTCCGGTGACCGGGAACAGGGTTTTGCATTCTCCGCAACGATAAAAAACAACCTCCGGGCATTGGCCTGCCAGTGGTTTTCTTGTATCACGGCATCTTCTTGGTCCGAATTTCTGATCTGTCATAGCCAGTCACCCCCTCATTCTCTTAATAAGTTCTTCCCTAAGCAGGTATTTCTTTACCTTACCGCTGCCTGTATGGGGGATTCTGTCGATCAGCTCCAGCCTTTCCGGCCAAAATCGTTTTGGCACGTTTTTATCCTTTAAAAAGGCGATTACATCACGAAGCGTTAAATCTTTATGGTCTGATAGGGGAACCACAAATGCACAAATCCGTTCTCCCAGCCGTTCATCCGGCATGCCGATTACCGTATGCTCCGCCACTCCGGGACAACCTTCTAAATTGTCATTGATCTCATTGGAATTTAAATTTTCTCCGCCCCGGACAATAATATCTTTTTTCCGCCCAATGATTCGGATATTGCCGGCTTCATCCATCACGCAGATATCTCCGCTGTGAAACCAGCCATCGTCATCTAAGGCTTCATCTGTGATCTTCCGGTTTTTTAAATAGCCCACAAAGACATTGGGACCTCTGGAAAGCTCCTCACCCGGAGTGCCGGGAGGGACATCCTTTCCATCGTCATCAATCACCCGGATTTCTATGCCTTCCATGGCTCTTCCTGAAGTCGTCCCGTTTAAGGCCAGGACCTGGTCAGGTCTTACATATACATGAGGAACACTTTCCGTGGAACCATACACCTCACAGAGAAGAATTTCGAAATTCCATGCTTTTTGTACCATATAGCCGGGGACCGGAGCGCCGCCGCAGAGATAGAACCGAAGATAGGGCAGTGCACCTCCGTTGGTCTCTAAGTCCCGCAGGATATCGTAAATAAAGGGGGTGGCTCCCATGGAATAGGTACATTTTTCCTGATTCATCAGGTTGATGGCTTCCCGGCAGCAGTATTTTTGCTGGAGCACAAGCTTCGCCCCAATGAGCATGGTTGCAATGACGCCATGATGGAAGCCGGTGGCATGGTTTAAGGGTGCCGGCATAAACATGATGTCCTCTTTTGTCAGCCCCAGTTCTTTATTAAATGTTTCCTCACTGTATTTGACATTGTCATGGGTCAGCAGTACTCCCTTTGTCCCGCAGGTAGTTCCGGAGGTGCCAAGAATCACGGCAATATCCTGACCGGTTAAGGGGAGGCTTTGCCCCGGTTTAATCGGTTCATACTGCTTAAGGATTTCATTTATGGTAATATTGTTACTTGCCTTTTCCTTTGCATAGTCCAGCAAAATAATGGTTTCTAAACCGGGAATCTGATCCTTTGCAGACAAAATCTGTTTCTCATAATCAGTTTTGTAGAAGAACGTAGGTCCAAAGTATACTTTGGATTCCGTCAGATTTATGCTGTGTACCAGTTCTTTCTCTTCATAGGACATTGCAATGGGGTGTGCCGCTGCACCGGCTTTGAAACAGGCAATGGTGATCATAACAAATTCACTCCAGACAGGGATCTGATAAGAGACTGTGTCCCGTGGTTTTATCCCTTTGCTCAGGAGAAAGGCTGCTACTTTTGAGGCTTCTTCGTCCATTTGCCTGTAGGTATATCGAAAGCCTCTGTCATCCACCACATATTCACGGTCCGGATGACATTTTACAGACTCCTCCCAGCAGTCCAGTAAAGTTCTGTCTGTCCAGAAGCCTTTTTCCAGATACTGATGTTTCAGGTGGGGATTGATTTTAATTTCTTCAAACATAACCCGCCTCCTTTGGATAAAAGAGAAGCTGCATTCCCCATTACCCCTGTTTTTTCGCCTTTAATTCTTTTACCAGAGCGGGAATGATTTCGAATACATCTCCAACGATACAATAATCCGCAACTTCAAAAATCGGAGCAGTTTCATCTTTGTTAATTGCAATAATTGTCCCTGCTTCGCTCATACCGGCCACATGCTGTACTGCTCCGGAAATTCCGCAGGCAAAGTAAATTTTTGGTGCCACGGTGGAACCGGTCTGGCCAACCTGCCTGGACTGGGGCATCCAGCCTGAGTCCACGGCTGCACGGGAGCAGCCAACGGTTCCGCACAATACATCAGCCAGTTCTCTTAAGATGGTGAAATTTTCTGCTGATTTCATGCCTCGTCCGCCGGATACGATGACCTCTGCGTCATCAAGCCGCAAATCATTGTCTTCGCAGGCACATAGAAAATCAATGACTTTTGTACGGATTTCGTGTTCCGGTGTCTTTATCACTTCCTGAATGATGACCGGCCGGTTATCTGGTGTCTTATCCGGTTTCTTAAATGCGCCGGGTCTGCAGGTTCCCATCTGGGGTCTGGTTTCACTGCAGAGGATCTGAGCGTATAAGTTTCCGCCAAAGGCAGGACGTTCCCATACTACGTTTCCTGTTGCCTCGTCAACGCTTAATGCGGTACAGTCTGCGGTCAGTCCGGTCCGGAGGCTGACTGCGATTTTAGAACCTAAATCCCTTCCGTTTGCAGTTGCGCCCACTAAAATGGTATTGGGATCATATTTCTTACATAATTCCAGGAACACGTGGCCATAGGCATCCGCTGAATAATGCTCATACTCATCACCCTGCACCACATAGATCTTATCGGCCCCATACTCACCGGCAGCTTTCACCGCCTCCTCTGTCTCTTTTCCAATGACAATGGCACATAATTCCTGTTTTAAACCAAGGGCAAGCTTTCTGCCCTGTCCCAGGAGTTCAAGTCCAACGCTTTTTGGCTGGCCGTTAAAGCACTCAATAAACACCCATACGTCTTTACATGTTTCAAAACCCATCACTTAAAACCTCCTTCTACAGTATTTTTGCATCGGCCAGTCTGCTGATCAATGAGCATGCGATTTCTCCGGGATTGTTCCCTGTTATGGTCACGCCGTCCGCAGATCTTTTAGGGGTAAAGGTTGCCTTTACTTTGGTGGGAGAACCCTTAAGACCCATCTTGGTGGTATCGGAGCCGGGAAGGTCCGCCAGTGTGATTTCCGGAATCTCGGCCTTTAAGGAGGCAATCTTTTTCCTGATGGTAGCATATCTGGGCTTGTTGCTTTCTTTGGTTGCCGTGCAGAGAACCGGAAGTCCGGCCTCAATGACTTCGATCCCTTCCTCTACCTGACGGCGTGCAATGACCTTGTTACCTTCCAGTTTTAGATCCAGGATATAGGTGAGCCTGGCTGCTCCAAGGTGCTCTGCAATGCTGGGAGCCGTTTGGCCGGTATCCCCGTCAATGGCCTGTTTGCCTCCCAGAATCACATCAAAGGTTCCCAGCTTCTGAATTGCCTGGGAAAGGATGTAGCTGGTGGCATAAGTATCGGAGCCGCCGAATGCACGGTCAGTGATGAGATACGCCTTATCGGCGCCCATGGAAAGAGCTTCCCTTAACACGGCCTTTGCCTGGGGAGGCCCCATGGAAATTACCGTTACCCTGCCGCCGTACTGATCCTTTAACTGAAGTCCTGTCTCTAATGCATTTTTATCAAAAGGATTCATGATACTGGGGACTCCGGTACGGATCAAAGTGTTTTTTACCGGGTCGATCTTGATTTCCGTGGTATCAGGAACCTGTTTTATACAAACAACGATATTCATTTTCATTCCCCCTTATTTATATTCCTTATCCAGTACGCCTGCGATGGTCATTCTCTGAATCTGGTTTGCGCCTTCAAAGATCTGGAATACTTTGCAGTCTCTCATCAGCTTTTCAACCGGGTATTCCTTGCTGAATCCGTATCCGCCAAAAATCTGCACGGCGTTGGAGGTCACTTCCTGGGCGCAGTCGGATACAAAGGTCTTGCAGATGGAGCCTTCCTTTTGAACCATGATTCCCTGATCCATCATCCTCATGGTGTTGTTGACCAGGCATCTGGAGGCTTCCACCTTGATTGCCATATCCGCCAGCATGGCCTGAACCATCTGGAATTTTATAAGCGGAGAGCCGAACTGTTTCCGTTCCTTTGCGTATTTTACAGATTCATCAAGAGCTCTCTGCATGATGCCTACGGCCAGGGTGGCAACAAAGGCACGGGATAAGTTCAGCGCATTTAATGCAAGCTTAAAGCCGGAGCCTTCCGGTCCTACCATAGCAGAGGCTTTTACCCGGACATTTTCAAAGATCAAGTCCGTTGTGTTGGAAAGTCTAAGACCCATCTTATTTTCGTGAGCACCTACCGTTACGCCGGGGGTATCCCCGTCAATGATAAATGCGGAGATTCCTTTGTGTCCTGCCCCAGGTGTTGTCTTAAAGAAGCCCACAAATACATCAGACAGGGCGCCATTGGTAATGAAAGTCTTTGTACCGTTTAATATGTATTCATCCCCATCCAACACAGCAGTTGCCCGCATGGCAGCCGGATCGGAGCCTGCGTTTGGCTCGGTTAAGGCAAAGCCTGCAAATCCGCCGGGAGCAATTTTGTCGGCAAAATACTGTCCCTGTTCTCTGGTTCCTGCCAGGATTACATTTCTTAAGGCAACAAAGGTAGTTACAAAGGTAATGGCATAACCGGCATCCACTTTAGCCAGCTCTTCAAAAATCATGGCTGTGGTTTCATAGCTTAAGCCGGTGCCGCCGTATTCTTCCGGAATCTCCAGCATATGAAGTCCCATGTCAAATCCCCATTTAAATAATTCTCTGGGACATTCGCCCTTTTCGTCTGCTTCCTGGACATGGGGTTTGATTTCGTTTTCTGCCATATCCCTTACAAGAGCCAGCAGTTCCTTTTGCTCTTCGGTGTATAATAAACTCATGTCATCTCACCTTTCCATTTAATTGATCAAAGCTTTTTTAATTTTGTTTCGCCGGTGGCCGCACCGGAAGCCAGAATTTCTTCAATCTCTCCGTTGGCATAATCCAGATGCTTCAGGATCTCAACCGTATGAGCGCCCTGGGGGCCGCCGATGTGATATTCCGGTACGCCGATGGAACTGAAATTTACCGGGTTTGTAGGCATGTATCGTTCTCCGGAAGGATAGGGGATCTTTGCAATGATGTTGTTGGCCCAAACCTGTTCGTCGTCATACATATCAAGGGGCTCATATGCTGCTTCACAAGCCAGATCGTTTTCTTTGAACATGGTAAGGAGTTCTTTTCTTGTGAACGTGCCAATGGCTTCATCCAGGATGTCGATGACTTCATGGTTTAAGTTATCAGCGTTTACCTGGGCACATTTCATATAACGTTCATTTCCCACCATGTCCGGTCTGCCAAGGAGGGTCATGATTTTTTCGTAATCCCGGTCATACTCCGGACAGCAGATGACCACCCACTTCTGATCGCTGGTGCGGTATACGTTATTAAATGGATTGGGGACTTCCTTCCGGCTCTTGGGATACTGGTTTCCGTACTGGGCGGAGATGACTCCTGTGCTCAGTGCATATACCGCAGCATGATGAAGGCCTACGGTGACCTTGTCGCCTGCGCCGGATTTTTCCCGGGCGTAAAGGGCTGCACAGATTCCGGACGCAAGTCCTAAAGCCACCTGGAAATCACCAAAGCCGTTGGTGGGGATCATGGGCGCATCGCCCCTGTTTACGGTGGTACCGAATACGCCGCCTCTTGCCATATAGCAGGTGACATCAAAGCCTGCGGTATCTTTTTCCGGCCCGTTTTCCCCATAGCCCAGAACCTGTGCAAAGATCAGCCTTGGAAACTTCTCTTTTAAGGTATCGTAGTCAAGCCCCAGCTTTTTTAAGGATTTTGTTCTGGTATTGGTAACAAAAACGTCCGCTTCTCCTAAAAGCTTATAGGCTATTTCAATTCCCCTTTCTGCCCTTAAGTCCAGGGTAATGAACCGCTTGTTCATATTCGCTACGTCAAATGCCAGATTTTCATCGTCTTCATAGGGCATGTTGAACACAGCTCCCTGTGTTCTGGCCGGATCCCCTTTGGCAGACTCGATTTTGATGCAGTCGGCTCCCCATTCTCCAAGAACACGGACCGTGGTGGGGGCTGCTAAATAGGTGGTTAAGTCAACTACTTTTACTCCTTCTAATGGTTTCATCATTCTCCTCCTTTACAAAAACAGGGTCATTAGGTCCAGACCGAACCTGATGACCCCAAGTCAAATCAATATTAGATGATATATTCCATCTTAGCTCCATGCTTGATGGTGTTTTTTGAGATGGTGATGCGCTGTACGGTAGGAGCACCTTCTTCTAACCACATGGCGCGGCAGTCACGGTAAAGACGTTCCACCGGACCATATTTGCAATCCTCAAAGTAACCAACACCGCCGAAGATCTCCAGCATTTCGTCACTGACTTTTCTGGTGGTGTCAATGCTGAAAAGTTTACACATAGCTGCTTTCTCTTCGATGTACTCGCCGGTTGGGCTTTCTTCGTAAGATTTTGCAAAGTCATAGACCATGCAGCGGAGTGCGTGTACCATCATGGACATATCAGCGATTTTGCAGCGGATGGCCTGACGGGTTCCGATTGGTTTCCCAAAGGTTACACGGTCAGCGGCATATTGGAGAGACAGTTCCAGCATTCTCTGTGCCATGCCCAGATTGCTTGCCGCAATGTGTGCACGGGAAACGGATAAGGAATGCATTGCGATTTCAAGACCCTGGCCTTCTTTGCCTAATAAGTATTTCTTGTCGATTCTGCAATCTGTGAATTTAAGATCTCCATGTCCGGCTCCCCGGCATCCCATCATGTGGGGCATGTTGATGACTTCAAATCCCGGTGCATCCATTGGTACGAAGAATGCGGACAGCCTGTCATCTTTCTTGGAATCAGGATTGGTGACTGCGATGACATAAGCGAATTCGCAGCAGTCCGTGTGGGAGATGAGTGTTTTTTCTCCGTTTAACACATAGGAATCGCCGTCTTTTACTGCCATGGTATGTAAATCAGCGCCTGTTCCTCCGGTTGCTTCTGTCAGCGCGAAGCAGGTAAATACGGATTTATCCTGAAATTTGTCCATATATTCTGCTTTCAGTTCCTCATTGCCGTAGTCATCTAAGATTCTCCAGTTTAGATCCATTGCATAGTGGAGATGCATTCTCATGCCCCCTGGCCCTCTGGAAAATTCCTCCTGTACTTTAAGGATATCCAGTTCGGATAAACCGTAGCCGCCGAATTCTACCGGCAGCGAACAGCGGTATAAATCATTCTTAATAGCCAGATCATAAAATTCCTGGGGGAATTTGTTGGTGACTTCCACTTCCTTCTGGATCTCCTCCAGCGGACCTTCTGCCAGCTCGCGGATCTGCATTAAGTATGCCTGAAATTCTTCTTTGGATAATTTACTCATGTTCATTCCTCCTAAAGATTTTGATTAATATTTTTTTAACAATCTTGATGCTTTTATTATAAACACCGGGTCTTTAAAAATCCAATCGGCTGTATTCGGCTTTTTGGGCATAATTGATAGTTGCTGTCTATGTATTTGTTTTTTATAAGCAGGCATGATCCGCGATACGGGAGAAGCCGGAGATGAGCAAAAAGAGAGAGCATCGGCTTTTGCTTTGACAAATGCCGATGCTCTTTTCTTTTTTATATGTTTTACAGCGCTTCCAGAAGATACATGGTAAAGTCTCCTGCCGCAATGATTTTCCCATCCTCTGATTTTACCTCCACCCGGTTCACGACCGACCGGCTTCCTTTGTGTATGGAATTGGCCTCTACATAGATCAGACCGGCTTTTATACCCCGCATAAAGTCAAGGGACCCGTGCTGGGTCACATTGGAATATTCATATGCATAGGTGGACATGCCTGCGGTAATGTCGCATAGGGAAAATAAAAAACCTCCGTGGAGATTACCATACAGGTTTAAGGCACTCTCCGGAATCTCAATGGATATCTTTGAGTGGCCTGGCCATACTTCCAAAAGCTTCGCCTTTTCCAAACCGCTTAAAGGAAGAATATGGCGCCGGATCCCTTCCATAATTTCTTCTCTCATTTCCATTACCTCCCGTATGACAATATTCTTATTCTGCACTATAACATAGTTGAAATGGATGATACAAGCTATAAATAAATATATAGGAAAAAAACTATGGATCAGGTGGGAAAGCATAGAACCGGCCGATTGGATATTCTATCAGCCATAAATTATAATAAATCCATATCTGCAAGAAACGGGAAAAGCGGCTGGGGAAAAGAATGGAGATATTTTATTTTTATCTATTTGTTAAAAAAATAACAAATAATCGTATGAGGAGGATCTTACCATGGAAAATGGGGGAAATGGAAACAAAGCGGGAGTTAAAGAAATTGACTGGAAGACGGTTGTCGTATTCGTATCCATAGCGTTCAGCTCTCAATGCGGCGGCGGTTTTGCCGCCGGATCAACGCCCTGGTCTTATTTCTTTGCAAACACAGGGTTTTACGGGATTTTGCCTAAAGTAACACAACCTTATTTCTGCCTGTTCATGCCGCTGATCGTTGCGGCCATCAATTGTTTTATGATCTATTTCTTCATGAAATTTGCCATGGATTTCAGAACCTTTGATTATGGAAGCTTCCTTGGAGCGTATGGGGCACGTTTTTTAGGAGGAAAGCTGGTAAAGCCAATGCAGATCGTATATGAATTCAATTTTAACTGGCTGCTCATTGTATGTATGGCTCTGGCCTATTCCTCCTCAGGTTCAGCCCTTGCGGAGATTTCCGGCATGCCTTATCTTGTAACCACGTTTGTTGTGGGCATTATCATGTTTATGCTCTGTATGAAAGGAAGCGACCTGGTACGCAAAAATGCAGTGTTCATGAGCGCAGTCATTTTTATCACTCTGGTTGTGATTCATGTACCAAACATGATCTACAATCTGGCAAACGGAAATTTAAGAAATGAGATGCAGGTGATGAGCGATTCACTGAACCAGGGAATTTCCTCCGGAGCCGGCAGCTTTCTAAAATACCTTTTGACCGCATTCTGCTGGGCCTATATTTTTTCCGGTCAGAATTTAGGAGGATTTGGGGCTTATGTAAACCATGCCCAGCTCTTTACCAATAAGAGGACCCTCCGTTTGGCGGTGGTTCTTTCTGTAATATTAAATTGGGCGTTCCTGGAAATGACGGTGGTGAATCTGGCGGCAAATTATTCCGGAGTATTTGAAGGCTGGAAGGCCGGCAAAGCTGTTTATACCATCCTGGTAGTAGAAAATGGTGTAGGAGCTTCCGCATTTAAGGCCGTACTTCTGACACTGATAACTGTTTCCATCTTTTTTGCAACGATTTCAACAGCCATCAATTATGCTCAGGGTTTCAATGACCGGGTTTTAAACTGGTATCAGGAGAAAATAAGAGAAAATCCTGAAGTTTCCGCTGTAAAACGGAACAAAAGAGGAGCAATGCTTACATTGTTTTATATCATACTTACCTGGGGAGTCTCCCAGGTGGGACTTACAAGCCTGGTGTCCAAGGGGTTGACTCTTGTGTCTTATATTAACCTGTTCACATTGATCCTGCCGACCATAGTAAATGTAATCATTGGCTGGCAGGATAGGGCAGATTCTATTTAAATCGCTGAAAAGTAAATAGCCTAAATGTCTATACATATATTGAAGGTCTTCTGCTTTCTTTCTTCGCCAGGAGCTAAGTCCATATTGGAGTGTCTGCACCGGTTTGAAGTACAGGAGGGGGATATCCCCCCTTTCCCATATTGAGTACCAGAGTGTTCGCTTTTCTACTAGTCGTAGAGGCGGACGCTTTTTTTGCCTTTTTGTAAACCTTCCAACATAAATACGCACTTGCTGAAAATTATCTGAATGTACCCGTTGCGGAAGTTAATTAAAGAATGTTTTAACACCCGCAATGGAAGGATTCATAACCAACTGCTAGGCTGCATTTTAACAACAATCCCTTTTGCCGAAATAGAAAACGATAACAGCCTGGGTACCAGCGCTGAAAAAGCACATAGAAGATGCTGAATATAAAAATTACGGCATCATATTGCTTAAATCCGCCAAGTCTTCCGTCCATTTCCGATAAATGGTCAAAAGCCTTTCATAAAATTCATTGGCTTCCTTATCCGGCAGCAGGATATCTTCCGTCTGATGGATCTCCGTAATGCGGTCATATCCTTCCCACAGTCCGCACCCATTAGCCGCCAGTGCAGCAGCACCCAGAGAAGCGGCATTCTGGTCAATGTTGGTCTTTAAGACAGGCAGATTATAAACATCCGCAAAAATCTGCCGCCATACCGCGCTTTTGCTTCCGCCCCCGCAGATCAGCATTTCTCCGTTTATGGAGGTCTGTGTCAGAAGGATATCAAGAGTACAGCGCAGGGCCATGGCAATGCCCTCCATGGATGCACGCACCAGATCTTCCCGGGTGTTGTGAAGGGCCAATCCCATAAATCCGCCACGAAGACCGGAGGACGGCTCCTGTGCACTTCCGCCTGCTAAAGAAGGATTAAACAGCACCCCGTTGCTTCCGGCAGGGACACGTTCCGCCATCCGGTTCATGGCATCGTATGTATCCGTATCATCCGTAAAATCACGGCAAAGGTTATCCCGGATCCAGCGGAATGAGTTCCCGGCTGAGAAAATGGATACCGCGGAAGTATAATATCCTTTCTTTGCATGGGCAAATACAAAAGGTCTTGTTGCCGGATCCACAACAGGTTTGGAAGAAGTGACGGCAATCCAGCTGGAAGACCCCAGGGACGTATACGCCACCCCTTCCGCCAGTCCTCTGGCACCAAGGGCCATGCAGGTGTTGTCCACCGCCCCGCAGGCAACGGGGGTTCCTTCTGCCAGACCGGTCATTTGTGCAGCGGCCTGCGTAACTCTCCCGATGATAGAATCGCTGGGTCGGATTTCCGGGAATATCTCCGGATTGATACCTGCGGCATTCATAAATCCAGGTTCATAATCCCATGCAGTAAGATTGAATACGCCGAATCCCGACGCATAAGACGGGTCCGTACACATGGTTCCGGTCAGCATATAGTTGATAAAGTCCTTAGAGCCCAGAATTTTGTAAATCCTGGAGTACAGCTTTGGCTGGTGCTTTTTCATCCACATCAATTTGGTAACAGTGTAGCATTCCGCCGGATCTCCATTTCCGGTGGTGAGATACCACTGGTTATAGTCCAGATCCTTAAATAATTCTTCTGCTTCTTTCACTGCCCGCATGTCGCACCAGATGGGCACCTGGTCCACCAGCAGGGTTCCCTCCCTGGCAAGGGGCACTGCCACCAGACTGTGGCCGGATAAGGCAACACAGGCGATATCGGACGCGTCAGATTTTGATTTGTCCAGAAGCTGCCTTGTTGCCTGACAGACATGGTTCCACCAATCCATAGGGCGCTGTTCTACAAAGCGCTCTTTGGGAAATAAAGTGTCATACTGAATAAATACATCTGCCAGAGATGTCCCGTTTTCAGAGAACAGCGAGGCTTTGATGCCTCCGGTACCCAAATCATAAGCAATTAATTTTTTCATATAATTATACCTTCTCCTGTTATGTAGAAAGTGAAGCGGATATTCGCAATCCGCTTCACTACATGCTCATAACCGAGTAGCAGCTATCGCTGCTTGTCAGGCGAAGCTTGTACTCCGCCTGACACAAGCAAGTCCCCACCCCCCACTTAATGCTTTTCGCATTTGAAGTGGGGGACTTACTTGATTCGGTTAAAATGACAATTCCATTACAAAATGGAATATAGAAAATCGCTGGTTATGGTATCGGCAGGGTACAGCCCCACCTGTTCCCCTGCTTTTAACAGCAGTATCCGGTCACACATGCCGATAAGCTCTGAGAAATCCGAGGAAATCAGTATGATGGAAGCGTTCCGGGACAATAGGGCATTGTAAATATTATAAAGCTCGCTTCTGGACATTAAATCTAAGTAGCTGGAAGGCTCATCAAAAATATAAAGCCGGGCCTCCTGGTGGAGGGAGCGGGCGATGAGTACCTTCTGCAGTTCTCCCCGGCTTAGCTGCTCTACAGGAACGCGGCAGGAGACTTTCCGTATATTCAGACGGTCCATGAAATCCCGGGCATATAAATCCAGTTTCTGGCCGGAAACCATATGAAAGCGTGCTGCCTTCCTGACATTGGAGGCTGTGATGTTGAAGCTTAAATCCTTTCCCGTAAACAGGGTCTGACTTCCGCAATCCCCCGGGAGGAAGCTGATGGCCCCGGAGCGTTCCAGCACAGGCGCATAATATATATGGCCGGAGGTGATTTCCCGTTCTTTGGAAATGGCCTGGATCAAGGTAGTGCGGCCGGAGCCTACGACCCCTGCGATTCCCAGAATTTCCCCTTCCTGCAGGGAAAAGGAAATGTCATGGAGATTTCCGCTTGAAATATGGTCTGCGGCAAGCAGCACCTTTCCGGGCGTATGGGGCAGCTTTGGATAGGAAAAGTCCTTTTTAAATGACAGCACCCGTTTTACAAATGCCTCGTCTCCAAGTTCCTTTCTGGAATAGGACTCCGTGATCTGTCCCTGTTCCATGACGGAGACGCAGTCACAGTGCCGGATCACGGCCGGGTATTCATGAGAAATAAGTATGACACAGATATTTTTCTTTTTTAATTCTGTCAGAAGATTCATGATCCTTCTGGTTTCGTGGTTGGTCAGGGAAGCGGAGAATTCGTCCATAATCAGAATTTTTGGGCGGCATAAAAGAACCCTGCCGATCTGAAGCAGGCATTTCTCCCCTTGGGATAGGCGGTCCACAGGCTGGTTTAATTCTAAGTCCAGCCCCAGCTCCTTTAGGATGGAGCGGCAGACAGCTTCCTTTTTTTCCTTTGCCGGGTAAAACAAACGCTTATGGAAAATAAGCTCTTCGATACCCAGCAGCAGGTTGTCCATAATGCTTTTGCCTGGAAAAAGCTGAAGGGATTCTAAAAGCATATAGATCCCGTTTCTTTGGGCGCTTGTGATGCTGTGGATATCCAGCTTCCTGCCGTCTATCAGGATTTCCCCGCCCATTCTGGGAACGATGCCCGCAAGAATCCTGGTGAGAGTGGTTTTCCCCTCGCCGTTGCTTCCCACAATCGCAGTGATATCTCCGGAAGCTGCCTGGAAGTTGATATAGCTTTCCGGAAATGGCTTTGCACAGACATTTTCCATACGAATTACAAACTTATCCATAAACGTTCCTCATGAAATTATATTAGCTTAAAGGTTTTAAATTATAAGAGGTGTATGCCCGTATTCCGTGTTCCATGTAGTACTGATGGTAATCCTGGGGAATCTTGTTGTTGGTAACTATGGTGGAAATGCTGGTTAAATCCCCAAGACGGATGAAAGAACGCTGTTCAAACTTCTTGCTGTCCAGGCAGATGATTGCCTCATGGCAGCGGTCTGACACTGCCCTTATGATATCCACCACATTCATATCCGTAAGAGTATAGCCTCCTTCCATACTGGCTCCATCCACGGAAAAGAAAAATTTACTTAAATAAATATGCTCCAGCTCCCGGTTTAAATCCTCCGGTATGGTATACATTCCGGAATTCTGCATCCGCCCGCCCAGAAACAGAAGCTGCACGGAAGCATTGCTTCCGAAAACATTGGCAACATAAAAATTGTTGGTCATTATATTTAAATTCTGCCGTTTGGACAGAGCCTTTGCAATATAGTAGCTGGTGGTGCCGGGTCCCAGGAAAATCCATTCCCGCTCCCGGACCAGTTGGGAAGCCACCAGTCCCAGCTCTTCCTTTTCCTTATCGTAAGGAATATTTAAGCCGTCCATCCGATCCGTATGAAGCTGTTCTTCCGGAAATGCGGAGGCATTTAACGTAGCGCCTCCGTGATTGCGGGTCAAAAAGCCGATTTTTTCCAGCTGCTCTAAATCGTTTCGAATTGTTACCTCTGTTACATTTAAAAGAGAGCTGAGAGTGGCGACGTCTATCTGTTTGCGCTCAAATATGATCTCTTTGATCCGCTGTATTCTTTCTGCTTTAAACATTTATGCCTCCTCCCGATAATAATTGTTTTCATTATTAAGATAGCATATAAAACGAAAAATATCAACAAAAAAAGAAAAAGAAAAACGAAAATAATAAAAAAATAAAATAAGAAAACAAAAGAAAATAGTTGAAAAACGAAAAATCGTATGTTATAATGACGAAAACGGGAGAGAAAAAGCGCATTTCTTTCCACTGTTTGGCCAAATCAGAATCGTTTTTGTTAAATATTTATCATGTCTGCATCAGAATTTATGCAGAGCAGTACGAAAGCACCGGGGCGTTATTACAAGATTATTGGAGGTATTTAAGAAAGAGAGGGTTATTATGAGGAAAGCATTAGCAGTATTCATGGCATTGACAATGGCAGTTTCCCTAAGCGGCTGCCAGGCGGCGAATAAGGCACCGGTAAAGAGTCCGGAAGGAACGGGTGTGACCACTGGGGAAGCAGCGAAAGAAGCAGGAGCAAAAGCAGAGACGGAAGCCGGAAAGAAATACAGGATCGGATTTGCCAACGCATCCATATCCAATAGCTGGCGTGTAAAGATGAGGGACATGCTGGTGGAGGAATGCAGCAGGCTGGGAGTGGAGCTGGTGGAAACAGATGCCCACGATGACGCCAACACCCAGAACAGTAACATTGAAGCCATGCTCCAGCAGAACCTGGATGCCATTTTGATTACTCCGTGTGTGGAAGACGCAGCAAATCCCGGCATTGAGGCGGCATTTGAGACGGGAATTCCGGTCATCATTTTTGACCGTACCTGCACCACAGAGGATTACACCCATTTTGTGGGATATTCCGACAAACAAAACGGTGCGGAATGTGCCAGGATGCTGGTGGAAGCCTTAACAGAGCGCTACGGCGAGCCAAAGGGGAACATCATAGCCCTGGATACCATGGCAGGCTCCAGTACGGATAACTTTCAGAAAGAAGGGCAGGACTCCGTATTTTCCCAATATCCTAACATCAAGATCATCGCAAGACAGTATACGGATTTTGAGGTCAGCAAGGGTAAGAACTTTATGGAAGACTGTCTGGCGAAGTTCGGTCCGGGAGAAATTGACGGATTTATTTCACAGGATGGCGGCGTGACTCTGGGGGCAGTGGATGCCATCCGGGAGGCAGGAAGGGACAAAGAAGGCATTGTCTTTACAAATGCGGATGGGATCAACGGCGTGGTGAAGATGATCAAGGATGGCAGCTGCGTGGGGCTGACCCAGTTCCCCTGTGCGGCAAGCGTGGATGCTCTTCATGTGGCCATTGACTGCATCGATGGCCAGGGGCCAAAGGAGAAGGACGTCATGATGGAGTCCATTGTTGTAACAAAAGACAATATGGGCCAGTACCTGATTCCGGATGGGGATGATTATGACTGGACCTATTAATCAGGCAGGGGCAGTCACAGTAAGAGGTGAGCAGCAAAAACAGTCAGGATGACCAGGAGGGATACATAGATGAAAATCGGATTTTGCGTAGTAAACTACTCGGAAAAGCCACTGGAAGAGGTGGTAAAGCTTGCGGCAGACAATGGATACGACTGCGTGGAACTGCCCACCTATGTGGGCAACGGACAGGTTGACGTGGAGGATATCCTAAAAAATAAGAAGGCAGGGGAAATCAAAAGGATGGTGGAAAGCCATGGCCTGACCATCGCTTCCTTAAGCAACCATGCGGATTCTCCTCTGATCATGGGACCTTACAGCGATGGGACCGTATCCTCCTGCAAGGGAACCAGGGAGGAGAAGATCCTCTTTGGAACGGAAAGCATGATCCGCAGCGCACAGCTTGCAGCAGAGCTTTCTGTACCTGCGGTAGTTGCCTTTTCCGGCATGGAAAATTACGGACACATCAACGATTGGCCGGAGCCAAACGGCTGGAAATACGAAGAAGAGCAGTTTGCACTAAAATGGGGCAGGGTGCTTGATAAATACAAAGAATACGGCGTGAAGGTGGCATTTGAACCGCATCCCAACAATGTGGTGTATGATACCCAGTCCGCATTAAGGCTTTTGGAGGTGGTGGATCACCATCCGGCCTTTGCCATCAATTTAGATCCGGCAAATATCTTATTCTCCGGTGTGAACATCCAGACCTTTGTGGATGAGCTGAGGGGAAGGATCGCGCTGGTTCATGCCAAGGACTGTGAAATCGTTCATCACAACCTGGCAAAGGGCGGGTTAAATATGTATATGCAGGATGGCTGGGGCCGTCTGGACCGCTCCTTCCGTTTCAGGATTCCCGGCTGGGGCGACGTGGATTGGAAGCGTATGATCAGCGAGCTGTTTCTCACCGGATATGACGGCGTATTCAATTACGAGCATGAAGATGTAATCATGAGCAGGGCAGACGGAGTGAAAAAAACCATAGAATTCCTGCGTCCCCTGATGATCGACGCTCCCTATGAAGGACGCAGTGATGCGCTGTTTACAAAATAAAATCAGACATTTACAGAGCGAAGGAGAAAATATATGAGAAAAATGAGAGCACAAGTGCTGACCCAGCCGTATCACTATGAACTTTCAGAAGTTCCGGTACCGGAGATTTCCGAAGATGAAGTCCTGATTAAGATCAAATATTGCGGAATCTGCGGTTCAGACTGGGGGTCCTATACGGGAAAATATGCGGACGAGGTAGCTTGCCTGCCGTTAATTACAGGCCACGAGTTCTATGGAACCATTGAAGAACTGGGAGCCAATGCACTGGGATTAAAGATCGGAGACCGTGTTACCTGCGATATCTGCAAGCCCTGCGGAACCTGCTATCATTGCCGCATCGGAGAGCCGCTCCTGTGTACGGAATTCAAGCAGATCGGGATCCATGTAAACGGCGGGTTTGCAGAGTATGTAAAGGTACCGTGGAAAAATGTATATGTGGTGCCGGATGAAGTATCCGATGAGAAAGCGGCCTTTGTGGAGCCTTTGACCGCCTGTATCAATGCTTCCAGGAAAATGGACTGCGTCATGGGAAGAAGCGTGGTAGTCATCGGTGCCGGACTTGGAATCCTTCATGCCTGTCTTGCAAAGCTTAGAGGCGCCGCACCGGTGATCATCATAGACGGCAATGAGGACAGGCTTGCCATGGCTAAGGACATGGTGGCAGACTATGTGATCAACTTCAAGGAGACACCTGATGTGATTGCCGAAGTCATGAAGCTGACAAACGGCATAGGCGCTGATTTTGTTCTGGAAGCCGTAGGCAGCTCAAAGACTTATGAACAGGCATTCCAGATGGTGAGAAAAGGCGGAAAGGTAGAGGCTTTCGGAATCTGTGCAGATGATGATTACGCCAGCCTTCCTCCGGTGAAGTTCGTACTGGAGGAGAAAAAGGTCAGCGGAAGCTGCGCCGGCATCGGTTACGACTGGGGCGACGTTCTGACCCTTCTTAAATATGACAGGGTAGATCCTACCCCTCTGATCTCCATGATTGTTCCCCTTGAGGAACTGGAGGACGCTGTCAATGAAATTCGCAGAAATCCGAAATTGGTCAAGGTTTTAGTAAGCCCAGAGGCCAAAGAGCGGGTTGTACTGTATCAGTAAACCGATAAGGGGGACATTTCAGTCATGAAACAAAAAAGTGCTTCGGGAATGGTGAAAAAAATATTAAACAATCCCATCAGCGGCCCCTATCTTGCGCTGATCATCCTGCTGCTGATTGCCAGCATGATTTCACCGATTTTTCCCACATTTAAAAATATTACAAACATCCTACGGCAGGCATCCATTGTGGGCGTGGTCAGCATCGGCATGACAATGGTACTGCTCATAGGAGGAATTGACTTATCCGTCACCAGTATTATGGCGATTGCAGCCTGTGTGATGGCAAGAATGTCAGAGCCCTATGTGCAGGCAGGCGGTACCGGCATCTATTTAGGACCGGTGCTTCTGGTGATGTTATTCGGCTTTATCATTGGCCTGATTAACGGCAGTATCATTGTGTGCAGGGGGGTAGAGGCTTTCATCATCACCCTTGGCACGGGGCAGGTGCTGCGGGGACTCAATTACATATATACCAACGGAGCGCCGGGAGGCTCGGTTTCCCAGTTCTGGTCTAATTTTGGTTCCAAGTCCCTGGGAGGGATCCTCCCCTTTGCCGTGGTGCTGTATGCGGTCCTTATGGTGATTTTCATGGTGCTGCTTCACAAGACGATATTCGGGCGGCATATCTATGCCATAGGCAGCAATTCGGAGGCAGCCAGGCTCTCTGGGGTAAAGGTGAAATTTCATAAAATTATGGCATACGGCCTATGCGGCCTGACTGCATCCATCGCCGGCGTCATGCTGGCAGCCAGAGTCCGGGTAGGAGAGCCAAACGGCAGTACCGGATATGATATGGATGCCATTGCGGCGGTGGTCATCGGCGGAACCTCCATGGCAGGAGGGCGGGGGTCCTTAATCTGTACCCTGGCAGGCGTGTTGATTATGGCGGTAATGAACAACATACTGAATCTTTTGGGCGTGAATCCTTACCTTCAAATCGTGATTAAAGGTCTGATTATACTGGTGGCGGTACTGATTCAGAAGAAAAATAAATAATGCAGGACTGCTATGAGAAAACAGAGGTGAGCATATGAGCGAATACGCATTGGAAATGCTTGATGTGACCAAAACATTTTCCAAAGTGACCGCTTTAAATCATGTGGACTTAAAGGTAAAGGAAGGAGAGATACACGCTCTCATCGGAGAAAATGGTGCAGGAAAATCTACCCTTATGAAGGTTCTGTCCGGGGTTTACCAGGCAGATTGTGGGACTGTGCGCATCTTTGGAGAAGAAACGCATTTTCATAACCCACAGGATGCCATTGATAAGGGGATTGCCATCATCTACCAGGAGTTAAGCCTTGTCCCTGATTTAAATGCGGTTGAGAATCTGATGCTGGGTCATGAGATTCATAAGAACCATTTTATAAAGAAAAAAGAGGAAGAAGAGTTTGCGAAAAAATGGCTGGACTACGTGAGTGCCGGGACCATCCCGGATTATCACACTCCAGTCCGCTGCCTAAGCGTTGCACAACAGCAGATGATCGACATCGCAAAAGCAGTATCCTATCATGCAAAAATCATAATTATGGATGAGCCTACGGACAGTCTGACCCAGAAAGAAATTGATGTGCTGTTTCAGATCGTGAGAAAGCTTAAGCAGGATGGAATCACAGTGATTTACATATCCCACAGGCTGGAGGAGCTGTTTGAAATCTGTGACCGGATCACGGTTCTTCGGGATGGAGCCTATGTGGACTGCGCAGATATTGCGGATGTGAATAAGGACTGGCTCATTGGAAAGATGATCGGCCGGGACCTAAAAGATACCTTTCCCCCCAGACGCAGGGTACATTCAGAGGAAGTGGTGCTTGAGGCCAGCAATCTATGCGGGGAACGGTTTCAAAATGTATCCTTCCGGCTCCACAAAGGAGAGATCCTGGGGTTTTCCGGTCTGGTTGGTGCTGGAAGAACGGAAGTTATGCGGGCCATATTCGGTGCGGACAAAATCTGCTCCGGAGAAATGAAGCTTTTCGGACAGCCGGTGCATATGACCCACCCCTGTCAGGCGGTGGGACTCGGCGTGGGATTTGCCACGGAGGACAGGAAAGCCCAGGGGCTTTTCTTAAACCAGACAATTAAGGACAATATCGCCATTGCTTCCCCCAAGCGGGTTTCCACCAAAGGCTTTGTAAGCGGGAAAGAAGAAGTAAAGCTTGCAAACCAGTATATGAAGGAATTAAAAATCGCAGCGCCGGATATCAATAAGGTCTGTAAATTCCTTTCCGGAGGAAACCAGCAGAAGGTGGTGCTGTCCAAATGGCTGGCATCGGAATGCAGGATATTGATCCTTGACGAACCCACCAGAGGAATTGATGTAGGGGCAAAGTATGAAATTTACTTACTGATGGACCAGCTGGCCAATGCGGGAGTCAGTATCATCATGATTTCTTCCGAAATGCCGGAGATCATGGCAGTATCAGACCGCATGATCGTAATGCACGAGGGGACTGTGACAGGGGAGATTACTCATGAAGATTATACGGAAGAAAATATTATGAAGCTTGCCAGCGGCGAAAAACGGAAAAAGGAGAGTTGACTTATGGGATACAAAGAGACATTATTTCAGCCGGTCATGATCGGCAGCAGAGAGTGTAAAAACCGGTTCTTCGCACAGCCCATGGAATGCGTGGATTCCGATGCAGAGGGAAATCCAACGGACTTGACCTATGAGCGGTATGAAAACCTGTATAAGGGCCAGTTTGGTCTGGTGGATTTAGAGGCGATCACGGTTACCAACGAAAGCCGCGCCAGAAAGACCCAGCTGGAGATCATGCCCCGCAATGAAAAAGCCCTGGAAAAATTCATCCGCAGACTGAAAGAAGTAAATCCCGATGCCCTGATCGTATTCCAGCTGACCCACTCAGGAGAGATCAGCGTGCCGGAGTTTTCCAGAAGGGTCTGTGTGAAACCGATGTACGGGCTGGGCGGCGACATTCTGACAGAGGAAGAAGTAGAAAATATCATGGACCAGTTTGCCCTGGCATCAAAGATCTGTCAGAATGTGGGCGCAGACGGCGTAGACATGAAGCTGTGTCATGGATACTTAGGTTCCCAGATCATCCGTCCTTATAATGACAGGGACTGGAAATACGGCGGCTCCTGGGAAAGGCGTTCCGCTTTTGCTTACGATCTCATGGAGCGGATCCAGAAAGCGGTAAATTTTGATAAGAACTTCCTGATAGGCTCCAAAATGTCCATGTGGGAGGGCTTCCCCGGAGGCTTTGGTTCCGCAGGTCCGGACTCTCCGCTGATGGATATGACAGAGCCCATCGAATTAATTAAAGGGCTGGAGAAAATGGGAGCTTCCTATTTTGTAGAATCTTTAGGCAACGTCCACAGCAGCATGAGCTTTATGGAAGCAGCGACCAATGATCCTTACTTTTCTTATCTGCACATTTATTTTGCAGATCTGATGAAGAAAGCCCTGAAACCGGAAACAGTTGTAATCGGTTCCCATTTCTCATCCTTCCGGGGAGGAAAGAACAAGCTGCTGTCCATAGAGCCGGAGAAATCCTCCCTCTTTGCAATGGGGGCCAGATGCATTGAAGACGGTATGATGGATATGGTAGGCCTTGGCCGTCAGTCCTTTGCAGACCCGTTAACTCCTTTAAAGCTTAAGGAGGGCCGGGAACATGAGATCAAGTACTGTACCCAGTGCATGAACTGTGAGGAGCTGATGATACGTCAGCAGCCAGTCGGCTGTGTGGCATTTAATAAACCTTACACCCAGCGGTTTGTGGACATTCGAAAGACCATGGGGAAACTGACAGAGCTGCATACCTGATGTCTGACAGTTTTATAGGATCCCGGCATTCCCAAAGAATCCGGCTGATCCATGATTCCGTTTATCTAAAAAAATTTACATACAAAGAAAGGCAAAGAAAATGAAAGAATTAAGAAAAGACGTATTGACAGCAAAGGATATTGCTTACATGATGGACCCAAGTGTACTGAAATTGGATACGTCGATCAAAGATGTGGAGGCAATGGTAGAAGCCTGTAAAAAGTATGATTTTGGCTCTTGCTTCTGCTGGCCATGCTATTATCCTGAACTGGTGGAATTGTTAAAGGGAACAAACACCGCTTTCGGTACTTCCCTTGCATTCCCTTCCGGTCAGGAAACCACAGAAGCAAAAGTATACCTGGCTCATGAGTTCATGAAGCTGAACCCGGTGGAAAATGATATGGTAATGAATGTGGGCTGGCTGAAGGCAGGACTTTATGACCTGGTACTTGAGGATATCAAGGCAGTCCGCGAGGCTACTAAGGGTACCTCTTTAAAGGTTATCATTGAAGCAATGCTCTTAACGGATGAAGAAATCATAAAAGCCAGTGAGCTTTGTATCGAAGGCGGCGCAGATTATGTCAAGACAGGAACCGGATTCTCCCAGAATCCTACAACCCTTCATCACGTAGAACTGATTAAGTCAACCGTAGGCGACCGTGCAAAGATCAAGGTTGCAGGCGGAGTCAGGGATTTAGACACACTTCTTAGAATGTATAAGAGGGGAGCATGCAGATTCGGTATCGGTTTAAGCAATGCAGTTAAGATCATCGAGGAAGTGATTGCAATAGGACACGATATTGATATGTCAACGATTGACTAAAAGCTGATGATAGGCTGTTGCAAAATAAACTGAATATGCCTTATATTGTATATAGGAAGTAATACGATTGCAATACAGAGCATATATCATATTTTGCAGCAGCCTAAAGCTTTTTTAAATGAGTAAGTAGCGCAGCGGATTGGGAATATCCGATTGACAAGGAGGAATGAAAACAATGGGAAAACTTACAGGTAAGACCGCATTGATTACAGGTGCTTCACGAGGCATTGGGGAAGGAATTGCAAAGGCGTTTGCAAAACATGGTGCAAAGCTGATCCTTCTGGATATATCAAGTGATGTAGACAGACTGACAGAGGAGCTAAAGGCGGAGGGAGCTTCCTGTGCGGCGGTACGGGCGGATGTCCGGGATCTAAGGGCAGTTGAGGCTGCGGTTGCAGAAGGGAAGCGTCTAATGGGAGATATCGACATCCTGGTGAATAATGCGGGAGTATGCAGACTGGGAAATTTCCTGGATATGAGCGAGGAAGACCGGGATTTCCATATTGATATCAACATTAAAGGTGTTTGGAACGTGACCCGGACCGTGCTGCCGGAAATGGTGGAGCGAAAGGATGGGCGGATCGTCATCATGTCCTCCGTAACAGGGGATATGGTAGCTGACCCAGGGGAAACAGCGTATGCACTGTCAAAGGCAGCCCTGGTAGGGTTCACAAAATCCCTTGCAGTAGAATTTGCCGGATCCGGCATCCGTGTCAATGCCATATGTCCGGGATATGTTCGAACACCTATGGCGGAGAGCATTGCACAGCAGTCGAATCCCACTGATCCGGAGTCTGTGCTGACAGAGATGGCAAAAGCTATTCCAATGAGACGGCTGGCGGCTCCCATTGAGGTGGGAGAACTGGCGGCATTTTTAGCCTCGGATGAATCCAGCTATCTGACTGGCACTCAAACGGTCATTGATGGGGGAAGCACATTGCCGGAGAGCGTCAGTGTCGGGGTATAGTTCATGATCATTTCTAAGGGAATTGTGCTTCTCCTGGCCCTGTTTCTGTTTGCAGGCTTTCTTTCCACCCTGGCCAATAATGTCCCCATGATGGCAATGGTGAAGGACATGGATGACAGAGGAAAGGTATTAAACTTTGCATTCGCAACCTGCGCAGCCTTTACCCTGGGAGATCATCTGGGCTATTGCTCCGCCGTTGCGCCGGAGTGGATCCTGCCCATGGTCTGCGGAAAGATGGTGGGACGTATTCTGGCCGTGGCTTTGGCTTTCATTCTGCCCGGCATGGGCCGGAAGAAGAGCGCTGCCAGACCTTCAACCTGAATTCATGGATTTTTATGTATTTACTTTGTTTGAGGTGTATGCTATGATGAAAAAACTCTTCATAATAGATGGAGATCAGTATGAATGAACCCGATGAGGTCATAATGGAGTACAAAAATATGAAAAAAGCACTTATATTTGGAATTATCGGATCTTTCTTTTTTGCATTTACATTTGTGCTGAACCGCAGTATGCACCTGTCCGGAGGAAGCTGGATTTGGAGTGCAAGCCTCCGCTATCTGTTTACCTTTCCGATTCTTGCTCTGATAGTGGGAAAACAACATGGGTTTTGGCAAGTCCATAATGTTATCAGAAAGGATCTTTTCAATTGGCTTACCTGGAGTACCGTCGGATTTGGTCTTTTTTACGCACCAATGTCTTATGCAGCCGATTATGGAGAGTCCTGGTTGATTGCGGCATCCTGGCAGGTAACCATTGTAATGGGGATCTTATTGTCTCCTGTATTCCATAAGCGTATCCCCATAAAAAATCTAGGTATATCAGGATTTATTTTAATCGGAGTTTTTCTTTTACAGGTACATAATATTGCAGATCTGGACATTAAGATAACCCTTATGACCCTGCTTCCCATCCTTATTGGGGCTGTCTCCTATCCTTTGGGAAACAGAAAAATTATGGAGGCAAGCGGGGACCAGCTATCTACAATCCAGCGAACTTACGGTATGACGTTATGCAGCCTCCCCTTCTGGTTCATTTTATCTGTATTCGGACTGGTAAATGCCGGGGTACCTTCTGTTAGTCAGACCGTACAATCCTTATGTGTTGCGGTTTTTTCCGGAGTGATCGCAACGTTGTTGTTTTTTAAAGCCACCGATTTGGTTAAGTCGAACCATAAGCAGCTTGCTGTAATAGAATCCACACAATCGGGCGAGGTCATATTTACCTTGTTAGGAGGCATTTGGCTTCTTGGAGATTCCCGGCCTGATGATTTGGGAATTATCGGCATATCGTTTATTGTGTTTGGTATGATCTTAAACAGCATGATTGTATCCTTTTCTAAAAAACCAGAAATTATCAACCCGTAACGAAATGGCCGGCGGCTTTGAGATGATAGAATTTCAGGGCCGGCGCTTTTTTTGTTTTTCTTAAGTTATTACAAGTATAAAAGTATCAGGGATGTTTTGATCTGTATGAACTTGAAAGTCTCTTGAAAGTCTGGTAATATTAGGAACAGATCATTTTGTTTGCAGCCGTCAAATGATAAAGAGGCTGAAGTAAAAAGGACGGCCGGGCAAGAAAAGGAATAACAACCGGATATGCCGTCAGGATAAGTAAAGAGATGAAAGGAACGGGTATATGAGCCAGAAACTTCTTACCCCCATCCTTCCGGAGTGGATGGATTTTGTTCTGGAAGATGTGGATGAATTGTACCGCAGAAAAGACCAGGAGGAGGCGGTAAGCGATGTTCTCATAAGAAATCTTCATGTAACGGAGGAAGATCTTTCCCACATGCGTTTTTCCGCCGTCATATTTGAAAACTGCATATTTCAGGACTGCAGCTTTGAAAAGGGAGAATTTACTGATGTGGCGTTCCGGGCCTGCGACATATCCAACTGCAATTTTGAGGACAGCTATTTTAACCGGGCAGAATTTACCTCATCAAAGGGTATGGGAACAAAATTCTGCGGGAATACCATACTCCATACCGTAATAAAAGACTGCAATTTCAACTATGCCAATTTCGATTCTTCCAGACTGGAACACATTCGCTTTACCGATTCCCAGGTCCGGGGCGGATCCCTGACCCAGTGCCGATGCAAGGCGCTTGAATGGAACCGTGCAAACCTGGAAAATGCCAGTTTTTTTAAGACCATGATGAGAGGAATGGATTTTACCGACAGCACCATACAGGGGGTGGTGATGTCTGATAACTGCATGGAGATAAAGGGCGCTGTGGTGGACTTATACCAGGCGGCGGAACTGGCAAAGTATCTTGGGGTCGTCATAAAAAACTGACCTTTGATGCTCTAACACGTTTCTGGATCAAACATGAGGTTTACAATGACACCTTATGTGATAAAATGGTTATAATTATGTTGCAAGATAAGCGTTTATTTAAGGAGGCGGGCTTTTTTATGATGGAACCCTCAAAAGCTGCGTAGCACGGGTTATGCAGTTAAACTAAATAAGTAATTGTATAGCCTTTGCTATTCCTGACAGTCAAAATATGTTTGGGAGGCAGCGATGCGCTATCAGAAAGCGAATGAGATTTTACCGGAAGAGCTGGTGGAATTAATTCAGAATTATATAGACGGGGAATATGTTTATATCCCCAGAAAACAGGAAAATAAACGAACCTGGGGCCAGAGAACAGGTGCCAGAGAGGAAAGTAAGCTCCGTGACTTATCCATCTATGAGGACTACCTTTCCGGCATATGCGTGAAGCTTTTGGCGGAGCGCTATTATCTGTCCGAGAAAAGCATCCAGAGGATCGTACTTCAGGAAAAGAAAAATATGAAATTGAAATAAGGCGGCGCATCCGTAGGAAAATGGTGCGTCGCCTTTTCTTTGTTCCATAAGAGAGTATGAGGTGGGATAAAGAGAGAGGGCGTGTTACATTTGTTGAAAGAAACAATTGTAAAAATGGAGAAAGAACATGAATCGAAATTTACGAAAACAATGGATCGTCACGCCGGACCAGCTTCCAGCCATCATAAGAAGATGCCCGAAATGCGGAAAAAAAACGGAATTTACAAACAGCGGAAAATTCAGGGTCAATGCCAATGGCCGCCTCATCGATGTCTGGATGATTTACCGGTGCGGACAATGTAAGACCTCCTGGAATATGGCTATATGGGAAAGAGCAGTGGCAGGCCGCCTGGAGAAAGAAGAATATGAGGGATTTTTAAATAATGATCCTGATCTGGCGGCAAAATACGGGAATGACAGGGATTTATTTGCGAGAAACAAGGCAGAAGCTGCTGCCTCAAAGGCGGAATATCGCGTGACAACCGTTGATACTGCATTACCCTGCGGGGAGGATCATGCCATGGAGATCGAGATAAGGATTCCGCCTGGATTTGATTTGAGGGCAGATATTTTTTTAATGCAGCAGTTGTCCGTATCCAGAAGCAGGATAAAGAAATGGTGTGAGGACGGGCTGATTCTAAGCGGCGGACAGGTATTATCTCCCAAAGGGAAAATCAGGGACGGGATGCTTTTACAGATAAAAAAGGAAGCCTGCTGTTGGGAACAGGAGGAAGCATTTAAGATGATTCAGTATCATATGATTTAAAGTCCTGCTTTTCCAGCTTTTTCTCACCGGATCCGGTCCTTTTTGCCAGAAGAAACAAAGTCATAAAAATAGTATATCCGATCAATAATGCTCCTGCAGTCAGCCATAACCCGGATATGGCAATCCGGTCTACAAACAGGCTGCAAAAAAGGGACGCACACATGGAGCCGGCCTGCAAAAGAAAAGAACCTAAAGAAAGAACACTTGCTCTGAAATACCCCGGAGTATATTGGTTGATCAGGGTGTTTTCAGCTACACTTCCGGTTCCGAGGAGGAGATAAATAGTGCCATATCCCAGGATAAAGAGCCAAACATTTTTATGAAGTGCCAGAACAAGCAGGCCGCAGCCAAGGAAAAACCGGCTGATGCTGTAAATCCGCCATTGGCGGCCGGGAAATTTTTTCAGCAGCCTTTGGCAGAAGGAATTTCCCATCGCAGCAAGTAAGAATCCGGCAAAGGACAGAATGCCCAAAACCCAGGTTCCTTCCGTATGTTTTGAGATCTTAAGATAAGCCGGCTGCCAGTAGGTTTCAATGGAGATAAGGAAAAAGCCGGTAAACAGCATGCCTGTCAGAATCAAAGGAAAGTCCTGTTTCGACAGGACTGTTTTTACGCCTCTCTTTATATGCTTCGTGAGGGGGATCCTCTCTCCCCGGCGGCCGTAGATTTTATCCTCCCGGATGAAAAACAGACAGAGCATGAAGGTAACTGCTGTAAATACGCCGCGGGTCAATATATTTCCGGTGAAAGAATCTCCTATACAGGAAAGAAAGCCGCCAAGGATACAACCGGCCGCTAGTCCGGTCTCTTCCAGAATCCCAAGGCGGGCAGCTATTGCAGGAAGACAAGCTTCTCCCTTTTCATGCAGAGCCTGATCCACAATGAGGGCATCCAGGCTTCCGGAAGAAAAGGCTCTGCTGATCCCATTAAGAAGAATATAAAACAGCAGCCAAATCCAGTTATCAGCAAACAGAAGCAGGATCAGAGACAGCATCTGGCATGCGCCGGAAATAAGGAAAACAGTCTTTCGTCCGTACAGATCTGCACAGATTCCACTGGGCAGTTCAAAGCAAAGAACCGCAGCAGAATAGGAAGCGATCAAAAGAGGCAGAGTTTTTAGATCGGTCCCCCGATTTAAAAGAATTAAATTCAGCACCGGCAGAAGGATTCCCAAGGATACATAATTGAGAAAAATAGTCAGCTGCTTTCCATTACTCATGAGGATTCTCCTCTGCATTATATAGAATGAGCGCATATTCCCAGGGAGATTTTTCTGCAGAAGGAATGGCATGCCGGTCTAAATAATCCGTGATCATCATCAAAAGCTCTTTGCCTTCGCCCTCGGAAAGATGTATGACACCGGTCAAGATATCTCCTAAATTCCATGTACTTTCCGGATCGGTGGAATTGTACCGTTCCAGATATTTCTTTTTCTGAGTCAGAAATCCCTCATAGGTTCCGGCGATCTGCTCCTGAACCAGAACTTCCTTCAGCATATTGTTCTCATCGGGATGATCCAGTCCAATCCGGACATTGACATAAGTGGGTTTGTAATATCTGGCAGTAATTCCGTTGATCATTTCTGTATGATCCAATTCCACGACTCCCAGCGAGCTTAGTTTCTTAATATGATGCTGGACACTGGAAGGGGATACCTCCAGTTTTTCTGAAAGCTGCTTGGGTGTCATAGGGATTTTGGAACGTTCCAATAATCTAAGAAGCTTCTGCCTTACAGGATTCATGTAGATTTCCAGTTCCTTTTTTGTAGATAACGTAATTTTGTCCATATTTCTCTCTCTCCTTATTCCTGTGACATCATTACATATATTGTAACATTACATAATATGTGACGTCAAGCGGATATTAAGCGGAAAGGAAGAAAGGTCTTATAAGTTTCACAAATACATATCTTATGTATTGATGAAAGAATTAAAAAGAATTGAAATTTTTGGAAAAGCCTCTTGACAATCAGGGAATAATATTATATTATAAGTGTAGTTGATAATAATAATGATTACTGATATTATTTATCAATAAGGTAAAGCAAATATTTTATATTGTTTTCCATATGTCAGAACCAATACGCAGCTATAGAGCTGTTTTCGCGGGGGCCTGGCCTCCTCGGAAAAAAGTACAGTTTCCGCCCATAGAAACAGCGGAAAATCCTGATAAGTTAACATTAAATCAAAATATAAAATCATAGGAGGTAATTCATTATGTCATTAATCGGAACAGAAGTAAAACCATTCAAAGCTCAGGCATATCACAACGGAAAATTTGTAGAGGTCACAGAGGAAGATTTTAAGGGCAAGTGGAGCATCATCTGTTTTTATCCTGCGGATTTCACATTTGTTTGCCCGACAGAACTGGAAGATTTGCAGAACAATTATGAGACATTTAAAAATCTGGGAGCGGAAGTTTATTCCGTATCTACGGATACTCATTTTACCCACAAAGCTTGGCATGACAATTCAGAGGCTATACGTAAATTGACCTATGTTATGATTGGAGATCCATCACACACAATTTCCCGCAATTTTGATGTACTGATCGAAGCTGATGGACTTGCGGACCGTGGTACCTTTATCGTTGACCCGGACGGCATCATCCAGTCGGTAGAGATCAATGCCGGAAACATTGGCCGTGATGCAAACATACTTATTGATAAGATCAAGGCTGCCCAGTACGTAAGAAAGAATCCTGGTGAAGTTTGCCCGGCAAAATGGAAAGAGGGCGGAGCCACACTGAAACCAAGCCTTGACCTGGTAGGAAAAATTTAAGGAGTAAAGATTATGATGCTGGATGCTGAAATAAAGAAACAACTGGCTGAGTATCTCCAGCTTCTGGAAAACGATGTGCTGATTAAAATCAGCGCAGGAACTGATAGTATATCAAACGACATGATGACTCTGATGGATGAGCTGACCGCACTGTCACCGGGAATAAAGACAGAACAGGTAAAACTGCCCAGAACACCCAGCTTTACCATTAACCGAATGGAAGAAGACTTTGGGGTCACTTTTGCAGGAATCCCTTTGGGCCATGAATTTACTTCCCTTGTACTGGCTCTTTTACAGGTAAGCGGAAGAGCTCCAAAAGTTGACGGTAAACTAATTGACCAGGTGAGGAGTATCAAAGGCGAATACCATTTTGAAACTTACATCAGCTTAAGCTGTCATAATTGCCCGGAGGTGGTGCAGGCCCTTAACTTAATGAGCATTTTAAATCCTGGCATTACCCATACGATGATCGACGGTGCCGTCTTTAAGGAAGAGGCAGAGAGTAAAAATATTATGGCGGTGCCCACGGTTTTACTAAATGGTGAGGTTTTTGGCAGCGGGCGAATGACACTGGAAGAGATTCTAGGGAAATTAGGCAGCGGGCCTGATATGTCAGAGTTTGAAGAGAAAGAGCCGTTTGATATACTTGTAATCGGAGGCGGTCCCGCGGGAGCCAGCGCAGCAATTTACGCGGCGCGCAAAGGCATACGTACAGGGGTTGTCGCGGAACGCTTCGGCGGTCAGGTAAGAGAGACGCTGGGAATTGAGAATCTGATCAGCGTCGGATATACCGAAGGTCCCAGATTAGCAGAAATCCTGGAGCAGCATGTTGGTAATTATGATGTGGATATTATGAGTGCACAAAGTGCCAGACGCCTGGAAAGAAAAGAATTCATTGAGGTGGAACTGGAAAACGGCGCTGTCTTAAAAAGCAAGGCATTAATCCTTTCCACAGGAGCCCGCTGGAGAAATGTCGGGATACCGGGAGAGAAGGAATTTAAGAACAAGGGAGTTGCTTATTGTCCCCATTGTGACGGTCCTCTTTATAAAGGAAAGCATGTGGCAGTAATCGGAGGCGGTAATTCCGGCATAGAAGCCGCTATTGACCTTGCGGGAATTGCCAGCCATGTGACGGTGTTTGAATTTATGCCTGAGCTGAAAGCGGATGCCATACTACAGAAGCGCCTTTACAGTCTGCCTAATGTGACAGTCTTAAAGAATGTACAAACGAAAGAAATCACCGGCACTGATAAGGTAAACGGCATCACCTATATGGAACGTGAATCCGGAGCAGTCCATCATATGGATTTGCAAGGAGTATTTGTTCAGATCGGTCTCATAGCCAATACAGACTGGCTGGGTGATACCATTGAACGCAACCGCATCGGTGAGATTATTGTTGATAACCGGAATGCAACCAGTGTGCCAGGCGTTTTTGCAGCAGGAGACTGCACGGACAGTGTTTATAAGCAGATTGTGATCTCGATGGGGTCCGGGGCCAGCGCGGCCTTAAGTGCTTTTGATTATTTAATTAGAAATTAATTTTATGTAAAGTGGTACTCATGAAACTCTTTGTTTATTCTTGTTTCATGGGTATCATTTTATTATCTTTAATTGAACAATGCTTGTCCGTAATGTCTAATATCGCTTCTGATTTCTGTTCGTAAGTATATCTTTTCTTTTCCATAAAAAATGAACCCTCCATATTAGATTTTTATCCAACATTTTGGGTTCACTACAAATCTTGTTTAGATGGTTTGAGATGAACATTTAGAACTTCTGGATGTAATATTGAGTATGAATAACAAGCCACATTTGGGCATCGAATCTCATAACGGTCCAAAAAGATAAGCCCTGGAGATTATATTCTTCTACCAGTCCGGCTCTTGCATCAAAGCTTCTTGCATCTTTCGTCCATACGACATGCAGATTCCCATCACTATCTGTATAGTAGAAGTAGGGTGACTGTGCTGCTTCATTAAATTGTATTGGTATACCATTTTCCGCTGCAAGTTGTACTGCACTGTCATAAGATATTACAGTAGCTTCTGTGGCGCCTGGAACATAGGGAAGTGTCCAATCATAACCTAAAGCAGTAACTCCTAGTAAAATTTTTTCCGGTGGAATAATACTAACCATGTAATCTAACAACTCTCTTAAGTTATTAACCGGAAAAATTGCGTTTGGATAGCTGTAAGACCTTGCCCAGTCATAAGAAGAAAATATGATTCCATCTATAAATTCAGCTAATCTTGAATAGTCTATTCTTTCAAAACTAATGTTAGGAGTGTTAATATTTGTAGCAGGCGTTATGGTAATTACTACCCGGAAACCTTCCGAATGAAATATTTCAGAGGCTCTTTCCAAAAATTCATCATAGGTATTTATGTTATCAAAGGTGATGGATTCAGTATATATGTTTATACCAGAAAAACCTTTTGTTTTCATTATTTGAAGAGCATTCTCAATCAGGCGGTCCTGCACAGAAGGATTATTTAAAATTTCAAAGGACACTTCACGGCTAATGATTCCCTCTCCCGTCATAGTGGAAACAAACATCATGGGTGCGGTATCATAATCTTTAGCCAGCTGGATAAGTTCCGTGTCGTCAGCACTGGAGACAATTTCTCCTTCCCTTGTAGCCCTGTAATTAAATATGGTCAGATAAGATAAAAAAGGAAGTGTTTTTATTAAAACAGATTTATCTATATAAGGAAAGATATAGCCACTAGTGGCAATTGTTCTTGTTCTATTCGTTTGATAGCTTATAACTATGGATTCACCGACGTACAAAGATACTCTATCGGATAGATAGGGATTATTTCTTAATAATTCCATTGGCGTAGTATCATACTGCTCTGCAATACTCTCCAAAGTGTCGCCAGCCTGGACCGTATAGAGTGTTTCCGGTTGAACAATCACAATCGTTTGGCCTATTGCTAAATTTCCAGGGTTTATAATTCCGTTTTCCAAAATTAATCGGTCAACAGGGATTTGGTAATATTCTGATATTGAATTTATGGTTTCACCGGGTTGGACAACGTGTATGATCATGGATTCCCTCAAAGATCTTATTAATACCATTATATGCTGATCTTACTTGTTCATAACATCATAGCGTAGTTAAAAATGGATCACAAAAATTTTACGTAATAACTGGTTTAGGCAGCTGCCATAGAAAGTCAATGATATAGACGGGTATCCGGTGCCGGTTGACCGGCGGGAAACAGTATCTTTACTATGTCCCAAAACCTTGACATGTCCCATCTGTAACAGTATAATTTAAATGGGCACGACTGGAAAATGACTGGAGTGATAAATATGCAATATTGTGCATTAGAGCAGATGCTCATTAATTCAATAAAAGAAGTACAGATAAAATTAGGATATGAAAAAGAACCTATTCGCTTCTATTATCCTGAACGGGCTCTGGTGAACATCCTGAAAATCCACGAAGGCTCTCCTCAGGAAATAAGAGCAGCAATGGAAGGCTTTAAGGAATATGTGAAAGAGCGTTTGGGCGACATCAGGATCACAAAAAGTCAGGAACGCTTTTGCTTTGAGATTCCCCAGGAAGGTATAGAATACGTATATTACCATAAAAAAGACAATGGCTTCTTAAAAGAATTCATTGAAACCGTGGAAAAACCCAATACGTCCCTGGAGGATATCTTGAAAGTCTTTCAAAAATTTGCTGACGGCAAGGTTATCTGCGTAAAATCTCAGGAAGAAGATTTCGATTACATTATATTTTTTGAGGATTCCTCAATGGATAATTACCGTTATTATATTAAATTTCATGGAAATCACGCAACATACCACAGATTCTTATCCGAAGATGCAGCGGATATGGGCATATAACGAAATCATAATCAGGAGAAAAGAACAATGCAGAGAAAAAGGTGGATCGCAACCCTGTTTACGGGCCTGGTATTTATGGCCGCTAATAGTTTTACTGCCAAAGCAGATATGGCCGCCAATATGGTAATTCCCATCGTGGCTCCGCCGCCCTTTGAGCAGCAGATAGGCCCTGGAGTCGGCGGGGGGAAAGACTTTTCTCAGACAGCGCCGGAAATTTACACAGGTACAGGAGAACAGGTTGTGGCTTTTGCAAAACAGTTTCTTGGAAATCCTTATGTATATGGCGGGACAAGCCTTACATCAGGTGCTGACTGTTCCGGATTTGTGCTAAGCGTTTATAATCAGTTCGGCATAAACCTCCCAAGGACCTCTGAAGCCCAGGGAGAAGCGGGATTTGATGTAGGCGGAATCGAAAATGCCTGGCCGGGCGATGTAGTATATTACATAGGACATACCGGTATTTACATAGGGCAGAATCAGTTGATTCACGCAAGCGGCCCAAAGGATGGGATTAAAATATCCGCTGTGGATTTTATGCCAATTGTTTCAGTCAGAAGAGTATTAGGGAATTAAATCATAATAAGGTTAACTTTGAGCTTATTCAGATGCTTCGTCAGAATCATCGGGAATAAGCTCTTTTTTTATGCAGAAGCGTGCCGGAGTGCCTTTCAGGAAGTCAAAAGTTTTTCAGTCATAATTTGTCCCACCACACATATATTGAGGTAAGAGGAGGGATGAAGGTGGAGAGGAAAGACGAGCTTATCAATATATTTTCCAGGAGCATAAGAGAAATTTTAAACCGGGTGATAATTAACTTTGACGAGGTTCAGGAGATCAGGCTCCGGGTAGGAGCTCCTCTTTTAATGATATACCGTAATGAGGAGTTTTATGTGACTCTTAAGGGTTCCCTGAATAAGGAAGGAAAGGACGCCTATATCGTCTCGAAAAATGAGCTTAAGGAAACCATGGAGTACATGAGTAACTATTCTCTTTATGCTTTTGAAGAAGAGATGAAGCAGGGGTTCATTACCATTCAGGGAGGACACCGGATCGGAATCGCAGGAAAGACTATTTTAGACGAATCCGGAATTAAGACCATGAAATACATATCCTTTGTCAACGTCCGGCTGTCCCATCAGGTAAGGGGCTGCGCCTCTGAGGTTTTGCCCTATCTTTATGAGGACGGGAGAGAAATCTATCACACTCTGATCATTTCCCCTCCCAGATGCGGGAAGACCACTTTGCTGAGAGATTTGATCCGTCAGGTTTCCAACGGTTCTGAGGAGCATGCAGGCCTTACCGTGGGTGTGGTTGATGAGCGTTCTGAGATTGGGGCCTGTTATCAAGGGATCCCTCAGAATGAACTTGGAATCCGTACCGATATTCTGGACTGCTGTCCCAAGGCAAAAGGAATGATGATGCTGATACGGACCATGTCCCCCAGAGTGATCGCCGTGGACGAGATCGGGAGCCGGGAGGATCTGGAAGCAATGGAATACGTGATGAACTGCGGCTGCAAGCTGATTGCCACGGTTCACGGAAACTCTATAGATGATTTAAAGCAGAAGCCGATTCTTAGAAAGTTGGTGGAGGAGCGGATCTTTGAGAGGTATGTGGTCTTAAACAACTTAGGAAGGATCGGAAACATCGACCAGATCTATGACTCCAGGGGAACGCAGCTTTACAAGGCACAGGTACATCAGATGGGAATACGGTGGGACAGGCAGGAGTGCATAGCTTATGGATAATACATGGCTGCGGATAATAGGAGCTCTTCTGGTCATTATATCGTGCTCAGGCCTTGGATTTTTTATGGCGGCCCAATGGAACGAGCATTTAAGAACGGTAGAAAAGCTTAGAAAAATGATTTTTTTATTGAAAGGCGAGATTGTTTATGCCAATTCCCCGCTGACTGAGGCCTTTGAACGGACCGGCAGAAAGGCTGGGGGCGAGATCGGCGTTTTGTTTGAAAGCGTGTCGGAAAGACTTTCCGGACAACAGGGAGATACCTTCTATACTGTTTGGCAGGAAGAGATTGACAAGCTTCCAAGGGAGGTCTGCCTGTCCAAAGAGGACAAACAGAATTTAAAAGGTCTGGGGGAGCATTTAGGCTACCTGGACATGGACATGCAGGAGCGGAATATCCTTTTATATCTGGAACAGCTGGACTTAACAATCGGTTATCTGAGAAAACATAAGCAGGAAAAAAGCCGCCTTTATACCAGCCTGGGTATCATGGGCGGTT
>POVV01000122.1_pt1 | contig 65755 bp, 61 predicted proteins | sample 1560271 | NCBI WGS metagenome assembly POVV01 (sample SAMN08337232, study PRJNA429181) | Bioreactor metagenome, whole genome shotgun sequencing project. | biome: cows' rumen and soil; feature: anaerobic; isolation source: anaerobic chemostat enrichment culture, galacturonate as sole carbon... | reverse complement strand
ATCCAACAGTATCTGTGAGCAGTACTTCCTGCTTTGCGTCCAGCGCCAGTACCCGCGTAGTGGTATCTAATGTTGAGAACAGCATTGCATCTTCCAAAATACCCGCTTTGGTAAGTGCGTTTTCTATACTGCTTTTTCCTGCCGAAGTATATCCAACCAACGCTGCAACCTTTAAATGAGAACCTTTTCGTTGAGTACGGATAAGAGCTCTATGCTGTTCAACCTCTTTTAGTTCAGATTTGAGTTTACTAATTCGTTCACGAATCAACCGCCTATCCATTTCAAGTTTTTTCTCTCCGGGTCCTTTTGTACCTATACCACCCCCAAGACGTGAAAGTGAATTTCTCAATCCCACCAATCTTGCGGCACGATACTTAAGCTGTGCCAATTCTACTTGTATCTTACCTTCTCTGCTTACAGCCCTTGCCGCAAAAATATCAAGTATCAACAGTGTCCTGTCAATAACCTTACATTCCAATTCCTGCTCTAGTTTATGGAGCTGGACAGAAGATAACTCGTCATCACAAACAATACCCGTAGCATCAGTCTCCCACAACAACTCTTTTATTTCAAGTATTTTTCCCTTTCCAACATATGTTGCCGGGTGTACAGCTTCTCTTTTCTGTATCAGCCGGTCTGCAACGCTTGCCCCCGCAGTTTTTACCAGTTCTGCCAGTTCATCCAAAGATTCTTCTGTCTTCTCATTCTCATTCAGCTGAATACCGACCAGAATCACACGTTCTTCCTTTTCATCAATTTCATATAATGACATACATCACCCCAAAAAGGGATTGCCCCTTTTTTTCCTTCCATTCTTGAACTATTAGTTTAAATGATTAACCGTCATAAAACTGTTATTTTGCTTTTACAGCCGAATGCATTTTCCCTAATATTGTATTATAATGCTTTTTCAACTTAATTTCATCCATTATTTAAATAAGTTGCTACCAATTTGATTATTTTCTCCTGACAGATACCCGAAATTAAAAACGATGGCAGATACGACGTCTTTCTCGTATTCTCCCATCTTTTCATGTCCATCATGTATCATCTATCATTATTACCTTGTGCTTAAGAATTCAGCTTCCTTTTGTGCGTTTTTATCATCCGGATAATCACTGGTATATGCAGCCACTTTCTCTTTTGCACTATCCCAGTCCATTGTTTTTTCATAACATACAATCTGATTAAATCTCATTTCTTGAACTATATCAGTATACTCTTCCTTATCTGTATCTTCTGCCAGGCTTAATCCCTCGTTAAAGGCATTCAGCGCTTCTTGATAATCATTCAGATGCATATTGCTTACGCCCAGCAAATTATAGAAGACAGGTGTTACTTCGCCATCATTATCCAACACCTGTTGAAAAGCTTCTCTTGCTGACTGATAATCTTGCTGTTCATAGTAAGCCATTCCAAGTCCTCTATAAGCTTCTGCTTTATCATGATCCTTTTCCAGCGCTTTCTCAAATGAGTTGATTGCATCTTCATACTGCTGTTCTTCTAGCTGTTTTGTTCCTTCTTTTATTTGATTCTGGCAACCTGTCAGCAACAAAACTGCAAAAATCGAACATATCCATATCTTCTTCATTATATCTCCCTTACTCCGGATACTTTAATACCCAAAAAGAATTTAAAATATTAATCAGCATCACTGCCATATCCGCAATGATTGCATTCTGCATAGTAACATATCCTAATACCGCAAGAAACAACAGTATACTTTTCATTCCAACAGTGAAAACAAGATTTTGCTTAACAGCACGGATAGTTCCTTTCGAAATCTTGATGGCACTAACAATACTAGACGGTTCATCTTTCATTAGGATTATATCTGCAGCTTCCAATGCTGCATCTGCACCCAACCCCCCCATAGCTATACCAATATCTGCCAGTGCAAGAACCGGTGCATCATTAATTCCATCTCCCACAACAGCAAGCTTTTCATCTTCCATCTGGCTATCCATAAGTTCTCTAACCTGCTCTACCTTCTCTTCAGGCATCAAATTCGCATATACATAGTCTATCCCAAGCTGTTTTGCCACATCTTCTGCTACATTTTGATTATCTCCAGTAAGCATGAACGCCTCGATATGGTTCTTTTGCATCCACCCGACCGTCCATTTCACATCTGATCGTATAACATCAGCAATCAGAATATACCCTTCATATATTCCTTCTACAGCTACATGTACTGCCGTACCAAGATCATGAACCGGTTGATAGAACAGCCCTTGACGATTCATAAACTTAGCATTTCCTATAAATACCTGCCTGCCGTCAATATTGGCTCTAACGCCAAATCCTGAATCCTCCTGTGTTGATTTAACTCTGCCTGTGTCAATAGATCTCCCATAAGCCTCCCGAAGTGATACTGCTATAGGATGATTTGAAAAAACTTCTCCATAGGCAGTAAGTTCCAGAAGTTCATCTTCCTCCATATGTTTAGGACAAATTGCCTTTACACGAAATATGCCTTCTGTAAGAGTACCCGTTTTATCAAATACAAAAGTTTCTGTTTTAGAGAGAGCTTCTAGAAAGTTACTTCCTTTTATCAGGACACCCTGACGTGACGCAGCACCAATTCCTCCCAAAAATGCAAGAGGAACAGAAACCAAAAGCCCACAAGGGCATGCTGCAACCAGAAAAATCAATCCTCTGTACATCCATATATCTGAATTCGCACCTGATAATATCATAGGTGGCAGAATCATAACAAGAATCCCCATTAATGTAACAATAGGAGTATAGAATCTGGAGAATTTATCTACATAATTTTCACTCTGTGCTTTATGTTTATTCGCCTGCTCAACCAACCCCATAATTCTGGATGCAGTTGAATCCTTGTAAACTTTAGACACCCTCGCCTCAATCACTCCACTTATATTGATACTTCCACTATATATTCTATCACCAATCTTTACCTCTTTTGGATCGGCCTCACCTGTCAATGCTTTGGTATCTATCATACTGCTGCCCAATGTAATTACACCGTCAACAGGGATTTTTTCACCTGGTTTTATTATAATAATATGACGAGGCTGTAATTCTCGGGGATGTACCCGTTCTTCGCTTCCTCTTATTTTGCGGTTAGCGTATTCGGGACGGAGATCCATAAATTCAGCGATCGACTTTTTTGTCCGTGTCATGGATAATACTTCGATCATATTACCAAATCGAAAAAATAATATCGCCCCCACAGCCTCAGCATACCTGCCTATAATTAACGCTCCAATCGTTGCAAGAAGCATAAGCAGATGAGGATTAAAAACATTTAGTTTTTTAACTTCTTTAAGTGTATCACACACCACGCCAAACGCCATGACCATATACGGAAGTAAAAATAAAACCAATTTTATTCCTGCTGAAATCTCCCAATGTCTGACTGCGAATAATGCATGAAAATATAAAATTAAGCCGATAGCCAATTCAATGCATATTCTCTTTATTTCTTTTGCCATCTCGGCCCCCTCAGTCCTAATACTTATTTATAAAAAATGCTTGTATAATGTACATATTATTCCCTGATATGCTCCATTCCCTGATTCATTATAGTTTTAATATGCTCGTCTGCAAGAGAATAGAATACCGTCTTTCCTTCTCTGCGGTTTTTAACTAACTTCAGCTGTTTAAGCACCCTCAGTTGATGAGATACTGCAGACTGGGACATCTCTAACACCATAGCCAGATCACAGACACATATCTCGGACTGCCATAGCACATAGAGTATTTTTATTCTTGTAGGATCACCAAAAACCTTGAAAAATCCGGCAAGGTTTTTCAGTTCTTCTGTGTTAGGCATATGGTCCTGAACCTTTTTCACAACCTCTTCATGTGTGTGCATATAATCACATTGCTCCACATCTATTTTTCCCATATACTTACTCCTCTCTTAAACAGCAGATTACTGCCTAGACTTCATTATACGAAAAATTGTTCATGGGGTCAAGTGCAGCAAAAAAGCCCGTTTTTCAAAACAGGCTTTATCTATATTCACTATTTAATTAACATATTATTCTTGTACTGTGTCTGATTATCAATTCCCCCTGAACACGTGTAGTCTGGTATATAGGCGTCTCCCGTGCAATCATCATATGAAGCTGAGCCACGGTAATGGAACCTATTGCTTTTTTAGGAACACGCATTGTTGTTATGGTAGGGGAATTTATAGCTGCAAACGGAATATCATCGAACCCGATAACAGATATATCTTCCGGAACTCTATACCCTGCTTTTTTTAATGCTTTAATTGCACCAATAGCTATGGTATCATTATCTGCAAAAGCACATGAGGGTAATATATCCCCTCTCTTCAGCTGTTCTGCCATATCATGAAATGCACCAAGAAGTGTAGGCGTAACCTTATATTCATGCACCTTCTTTATTTTTAAACCAAAACGCTCTGTATACCGGTAGAATGCCTGGGCACGTTCTGTAAAATTCTGAATAGAGATATTACTCCTAAAATACGCAATCTCCTTGTGCTCTAACTCTTTTAAATGTTTCAATGCGCCATATACGATTTCAAAGTTATCTAACGCTATAGTATTGCACTGAAAATGCGGCATAGCATTATCAATGACCACATAAGGTATAGGAATTTCGTTTAAAAGTGGATAATCTCTCTCGTCAAGCTCTGTTCCCAATACAATAATACCGCTGTAATTCCGGTAATTTATATCTGTAAGCGTCCGTTCCAGTTCATTCTCAGAATTCACAATATGCAGCGCATACCCCTCTTCCCTGCAGTCATTCTCAATAGAATCCATAATGGCAGAGATAAACCCCGCATTCTCCTCTACAATCATCCCATGTTTTATATATTTTAGAAATAGAATGTTTTTTGTATTCTTATATGTTTTCATTCCCTGATACTCATATGCATCTGCCAGTTTCAGAACCTTTTCTCTTGTCTGCTGTCCTACCCCTGGCTTATCATTCAAAACTAAAGATACTGTGGCCGGTGATACACCTGCCAATGTCGCGAGTTCTCTAATATTCACACTATTCCTCTCTCATATCTTACTAAACTATCCCTTCTAAACAGGAATGCTTTTTGTTTATCTTACCACAATCACCCTTTTTATGGCAATATTTTCTCATTTTCATTCGCTTATAAGACTGTATTTGAAAAAGCCTGCAGAAACAGAAGTGCAACTGCTGCTCCCGGATCTTTTAACGCTCTGGATGCTTCCCCTCTGGTTGCTGCTCTTCCATGTACTGCAACCATTGTTGCTGTGTTTTCAAATCCACTTTCCGCAGCTGCTACAGCTGCTTCTGCCGCTTCCTGCAATGTCCTCCCCTTTCCTATTTCCTCAGCCAATGCTTTCACAGCGGGATCTAACCCGTCTAAAAATGTTTTATCTCCTATTTCTGCCTTTCCACGATTTATCACTCCGGCCTCATACTCCATAAAAACTTGAACTATATCTTCGTTGGTCAGTTCCTTTTTCCCTTTTAATCGCTTACCTGCCTGCATAAATCCCGAAGCCATCAATGTTCCCATAGTTGAAGGAACCTTTATGGACATGGCTTTACCCGCATTGTACAGTAACTTGCCCGCATCAGTTTCGCCAGAATCCTTAACTGCGTCATAAGCCGCCTGGTAGCCGTCTCCCATCGTAAGGCCCAAATCACCATCTCCGACCACGCTGTCAAGTTCAATCAGATATTCTCTATTTTGATTCATTATTTTTGCTGTTTCCTCTAAAAATTTTATTAAAAAATCATTATTCATCTTATCTGCTCCCGCCATTTTCTATTTTATCTGTAATAAATTCAGTTTTTATATTTGTACAAAAAAAGGGGTCTGTGCCGGTGCTTCCATATATGTTTTTAATTCATCATCCAGTTTTAGAAGCGATATAGAAAATCCCGCCATCTCTAATGCCGTTGCATATTCACCAACATAATAACGGTGAACCGTGATTCCTTTTTCTGCCAGAAATGCATTGATTTTTCTGGTTACTATATATTGTTCATCCAACGTAGTTGAACCCAGCCCATTTACCATCACATCCACTTCATCTCCATTTTCATAAGGCAGATCAAGTACTATTTTTTCAAGCATTTCTTCTACAATCTGATCTGCCGGTTCTAATTTACCTCTGCGTATTCCTGTCTCGCCATGTATTCCCATTCCAATTTCCATCTCGTCTTCTCCAATAGAAAATCCCGGATGCCCTACTCTGGGCACAGTACATGGTGTCAATGCGACTCCCATTGTTCTTACATTTGCACATGCTTTCTCTGCAATACGCTTAACTTCATCCAAATCCAGCATTGCATCTGCAGCTGCCCCCGCACATTTGTACACAAATATAATGCCTGCTACTCCACGCCTGGTATTTTTAACTCCTGGTGCTGCCGGTCCTGCGGATGCTACATCTTCTCCGGCAACAACGCTTTCCACTCGTATATCTTCCTCAAAATCTGCCTGCTCTGCCGCCATATCAAAATTGAAAATGTCTCCATTATAATTTCCGTAAATATACAAAACACCTGCTCCGGTATCAATCTCTTTTGTAACCTCTAGCATTTGCTGGGGACTCGGGGATTGAAATACATCTCCTACGGAACAACCGTCCAGCATCCCCTTACCTACATATCCTAGAAACAGCGGAAGATGGCCTGATCCTCCTCCTGTAGCAATTCCCACTTTTCCTTCTTTTTTCTGAACAGAAACAAGACAATGAACATCGCCTCCGGTATAGGTAATTAAATCAGAATGTGCAATGTACAGTCCTTCTAACATTTCTGTCACATAATTTTCTGGTTGGTTAATGATTTTTTTCATTTTTTTCTCCTATTTTTCTAATCTCATTTAAAATTTCCAGTTACATCGTTCTATTTCTTATTCTTTTTTCTACGGCTTATTATCTGCATGGCAACCATAACAATTAAAAGAATCAGTCCCCATACAAATGTTTTTATAAATGCATTAATCCGCAGAATATTAAAGGCGCTGGATACAAATTGTAATACAACAACAGCCAATGCAACACCTGCAACACTTCCTTTTCCTCCATTAGGATTTGTACCGCCAAGTACCACAATCAATAAGGTCAAAAGGGTATAGCTGCTACCATAATCCGACTTTGCAGAATTATAATGAGAGGCAATCAATATTCCTCCAACTCCTCCCATTAACCCCGACACTCCGTACGTCAGCATAGTAATTTTCAGGTTATTAATTCCAGAATACCTTGATGCCGTTGAATTAGTTCCCATAAACAATACCTGCTGCCCATATACAGTTGATTTCAGTAAATAGCGAACAAACACAACTACTGCTGCAAAAACAATAACCGCAACAGGTATCATTGCCACTGTCCCTCCCGCTATCATAACAAAGCCCTTAGGAAGACCCGTTAAGGCAGGACCTTTAGTCAGTACAAGACCTAAACCGGTAAATAATTGTAGGCCGCAAAGCGTAACCAGCATAGCCGGAATTTGGAGATACCCTACCATGAAACCATTGAACATCCCACACAGCACCCCCACTAACAAAGCTACTGAAACTCCTAAAATAATAGTTTCATCTCCCGCGCCTGTTTTTATCATGACCATTGCACCTGCAATTCCAGCTAAATTTGCAATTCCTACCAAAGATAAATCAATTCCCCCTGAAATCATCGCCAGCATCATCCCAAAAGAAAGTACACCAAATTCAGCAAATTGAATGCACATCCCCTGTAAATTAGCAATACCAAGAAATGACTTTGGTGCCAAAATTCCCATAACAACAAATATCAGTACAGCTATCCCAAATAGAGAGAGTACGTTTTTGTCTGCTTTTCTAACTGTTTCTAATACTTTTTCCACTTTGTACACCCCCTATATTTTTGCACTGTTTGCAATTCTTTTTGCTTTGATAGAAGTTATTGATGTTCCCATTACAATAATCAATCCCACCACAAAGGTCTGAACATGTGTGGGTACCCCCAGCATAATCAGATTATTTTGAACTAATGCAATCAAGACAACACCTAGTACTGTTCCCAGTACAGATCCGTGTCCGCCTGTAATTCGAGTGCCGCCCATCACTACAGCTGCAATGACCATCATTTCACTTCCCATCAATACCGACGGATCTGCCTGCCTCATTAAGATCATATAAGCAATACTTGCTATTCCCGCAATTGCACCCGCGCTCATATATACAGTAAACTGAATTTTCATGACATTAAAGCCAGCAATACGCGCTGCATTTGCATCACCGCCCACTGCATAAATTCCTCTTCCAAGCATGGTATACTTTAGAACAACATACGCCAAAACACATACAACAATGGGGATTAAAAATAATATTGTAAGGGAATAACTCACCCCGGCATTCGTTGTATATGTAAATAAAAATTTCTGCGATACTTCATTTACTGATTCAGGTATTTCAGAAATAATATTTGTTCCTAAAAATGCAAGAGTTGCACCGTTAACCACTGAACTCACCCCAAGAGTCGCTATCAACGGCGGAAGTTTAAAGACAGCAATAAGAAAACCGTTAACGGTTCCAAAAAAAAGCCCAATAATAGCTGCAATTAAAAATGTGAGGAATACATTATCCAGATTTAGTGCCAGAACTAATTTTAAGGTTCCGTACATACAAAAACAAGCAATTGCCGGAAATGATACATCTATTCCACCTGAAATTATAATCATCATTTCACAGACTGCAAATGTAAGTGTCACAAGTATAGCTCTGGATAAGGTTATCACAGTAGCTACATTAAAAAAGGATTGATTGACTGAACCAATAAGCAAGCATAAACCGATAATAATGTAAAAAACAATCATTTCATTGGAAGTAAGCAAATGTTTTATTTTATGATTCATCTCGTTCCTCCCTGCTGCCGCTCAGTAATCCCATTAGTTTAGCCTCACTTAGTTCTTCAGCCTTTATCATTCCAGAAGCTCTTCCATTTTTCATTATCATAATTCGATTGCAGTTTTGAATGAGCTCGGAGACATCGTCAGATATTACAATTACCCCCATACCATTTCCGGCAAGTTCATGCAAAATTTTATGAATATCTGATTTGGATCCAATATCAACACCTACTGTAGGGCCATTTAAAATAAGTAATTTAGGATTTGTATTCAGCCATTTTGCAATCACCATTTTTTGCGCATTACCACCCGAGAGTGTACGTATATCCGGTTCGGGGGAAGGTGCATTGCATCCAATTTTCTTAATCCAGTCTGCCGTATCCCGGTACATTCTGGAATATTCCAGTTTCCCTCTCCTTAAATATCTGGAAATAGATGCCGCAACTGTATTGTCCTGTATGGAACGATCTAAAAAAAGCCCTTGAGTCAGACGGTCTTCCGGCACATATCCAATACCATACTTCATGGCATCAGCCGGAGAATGTATTTCTATCTTTTCCTCATTCAAATACACATGCCCCTCCTGTGCAGGTGAAATTCCAAATAATGCATCACCAATTTCACCCCGTCCAGATCCTAAAAGACCGGTAATACCAAGTACTTCCCCTTGATGAAGGCTAAAGCTGACCTTTTCAAATGCCCCTATTCTCGTGAGTTCCTCTACTTTCAGAATTTCTTTTCCTAATTTTTCAGGCCGATAAAATGTTTCGTTTATTTCACGCCCTGTCATAGCTTTGATAAAACGGCCTTTGTCAAACTCTTTCATACTGCCGCGAGCCACAGTTTCTCCATTTCTCATAACAGTCAAAACGTCAGCAATTTCGTATATTTCATCCAGCTTATGGTTAACAATGATAATGGCCATTCCTTTTTCTTTCAATTTACGAATTACTATATTTAGTTTCTTTACTTCAGCCGCTGTCAGCGCTGTAGTCGGTTCATCCAAAATCAATAGTTTTGCATCTGTAATAATTGCTCTGGAAATGGCCACCATCTGTTTATTAGCAACCGAAAGGCGCTCCACAGGAAGTTCAGGATCTACATTTGCACCGATCTGTTTCATCGCATCCATTGCAAGTATTCGTGCCTGTTTCCAATTCATCACCTTTGTATCACTTAACACGGCTCTGTTCATAGCGATATTTTCTGCCACAGTCAGATTTGGAAACACTGCAAAATCCTGATAAATAACCTGAATTCCCATTTTTATTGCATCATTAGGGCTAAAATTTTCTGCTGCTTTCCCTTCTACATATAGCTTTCCTGCCGTAGCTTTATGAACACCAGAAATAATTTTAATCAAAGTGGATTTTCCACAGCCGTTCTCACCTGCCAACGCATGAATCTCACCATACTTAACTTCAATATCCACCCCTTTAAGTGCCTGCACACCACCAAAATATTTCGTAATTTTTTCCAACTTCAAAAAAGCATCCGCCACTTCAATCCCTCCATTCTTTTTCTCAGTTCTTTAAAAAAACGAACCACATAAAACGTCAAATTAAGACCTTATGTGGTTCGTCATTACGTTTTTATAATCACTTAGAAATTATATGCAGGATCATCTACATTTTCTTTCGTAACATCAATCCACGCTTTTCCTGTCAGCACCTTTTCATTCAGAGTGAGGCTGTCATACCCCTCTTCTTCCAGGTTTAATCCTGTTTCAATTGTTTTTCCGTCCAATACCTGTTTTGCAAGTTTTATCATCGCTTTTCCTGCAATAGCCGGATCCCAGAAGGAAATCATATCAATAGTTCCATCTTTAATATACTTACCAGATACAGATACCAGTGATGTTCCCACAATCTCTACTTTTCCTCCTAGACCCAGCTCTGAAGCTGCAAGTGCTGCGCCTGCCACGTCCGCCATTGCAGATCCTTGTATACCCTTAATATTCGGATTTGCTGTCAGTACTTCTTTAATTTTATCATACGATACTGACTGATCATCTTTAGTTTCTATTTTATCTCCATACTGTTTCATTTTCGGAAAATCCTTTTCCTGCAGCGCTTTGGATGCGTCCACCCACTGATTATGAGATGCACTTGTTAATGCACCCACCTCAAGGACATATTCACCCTCTCCGCCAGTTTTCTCTCCCATTCTCTCCATGAAGTGTCTTCCATATTCCTCATTATCAAAGGCTTCTATATCATAGTCAATATTCTCCATACCTGCTGCTTCATGAGAGATAACAACAATTCCTGCTTCTCTGGCTTTTTTCAAAACAGGTTCGAGAGATTCTGTTGAAAAAGGTACCACACAAATAGCATCTACATCCTGAGCAATTAAATCTTCAATGACTTGAGCCTGCAATGCTCCGTCTCCTTCCGACGGTCCTGTGTAAAATACATCTTCTCCAGTTTCTTCTGCATAATCCTTGACCCCTTCTTCCATTCTCTGAAACCATGCTATACTAGTCATCTTAGGAACTACAGCAATAGTATATCCCTCTTTGGATTCACCTTTTTCCTTAGCATCAGCACTTGGTTCTGATGTCTTTTCCTGGTTCTGCTGATCTACTGAACCACATGCCCCTAGCGCTACTATCATTGCTGTCGATAATAATACTGCCAAAACTTTCTTTTTCATACTGTTTCCTCCTTTTTTTGAAATGAATCTTTTATGTAAGAAAGTTGTTTAGTATTTTGTTTAGTTGATTCATTCCATTTTTATGTTTTTGTTAACTTCATTTTAACATTACAATTATTTACAGTCAATATATTTGTTTAATTTATCCATTATATACAATTTAAATATTTATTTTTAGTGCATTTTGTACTTATATCAACCCTTTCGCAACTAAACATAAGCTAAACAATTTTGCTATATACTTTAAAATCAGAACAAACGCTTCACCTTTTAGGTAAATAAAAAAACTGACACATAATAGAACTTCCTATCCAAATATAATTTTCTGCTTAAAGAAAAAATTACATTTGATATAAGAAGTTATTTTGTGCCAGCTTTAACTAATAAGCTAGTCCTTTTATTCTTCTACAAATTCCGCACTATTTAACATCGGCTTTTTACCAATCACATTTTTTGATATATCTTCCAGTCTGTGCTTTCCTATAGATTCAGCCTCCTCTACAATACATGCCTGTATGGCATCATTCAGAGATAGCATTTTATCATCCAGTTCAGCAACCATTTGTGCACATTCGCGAAGCTCTCCACTGATATATTCAGGAGCATTGCCTTCAAACTTATAATAAATTTTATGTTCCAGACTAGCCCAGAAATCCATGGCAATAGTTCTAATCTGAATCTCAACTTTCGTGTCAACAACACTATCCGAAAGAAAAATAGGTACCGAAACAAGCATATGATAACTCTTGTATCCACTTTCTTTTGGGTTTTTTATATAATCTTTTATAGAAAGAACCTTTAGGTCACTCTGATTTCCTATCATCTCAGCTAATCTGTAGATATCCGACGTAAATGAACAAATCAGCCTTACTCCTGCAATATCATTAATGAATTTCACCATATTTTCTATGGATGTTTCATATCCGTATCTTTTTAGTTTTTTCACAATACTTTCTGGTGTTTTTATACGTGTCTTTATATGTTCTATAGGGTTATATTGATGAACATGCTGAAACTCATCATTTAAAATTTCTAACTTTGTTCCAACCTCTTTTAGTGCCGCATTATATAAAAAAATAACTGTCTTCCAGCTATCTACATCTTCATAATTCTGGATAGCATCGTGCATCTGCAGTTCTCCTCTCAATTTGGAAAATCCCCCTTTCCCAATCTCAATAATTATAGCATAAATCACACCTAATGTCAGCCAGTTCATTATTTTTTAAGAAATGTGCACTTACTATACTTTTACATCAATTGTACAAACTTTTAATCAGGCAGTTTTATCTGTTGAGAGAAGTATGCAATACAGACAGAAAAATACAGCAATAGATTTACAGATCCAGTTTCATATCGCCAGCCTTTATCCACTTTTTTTTCCGCATATATTCAGAAATCCCAAGGGTTACTAAAGCCGGCAGTAAAATTTGTATTAATAATATTTTAATCAATACAATAGAAGATGGCTCGCTCTGGGTCATCACCTGCCAAGTCATAAGGGGTCCCACCAAACCAGCAGTTCCCATACCAGAACCGGTTGCATTATTGGTCATATTTAGAACCATAGTTCCAACTGGCCCAAGAATGGCGCTAGAAATAATTGCAGGCAGCCAGATAATCGGCTTTTTAACTATATTGGGCATCTGTAACATAGAAGTTCCCACCCCCTGAGCAATAAAACCTCCAATTTTATTTTCACGAAAACTGGCTACTGCAAATCCCATCATATTACAGCAGCATCCAATTGTAGCTGCACCGGCTGCAAGACCTGATAAATTCAAAATAATCCCCAAAGCCGCTGAACTAATTGGCAATGTCAAAATTATCCCCATTAAAACAGATACAATAATCCCCATAAGCAGAGGCTGTTGTTCAGTTCCCCAATTAATAAGAGAGCCAAGCCAGTTCATAAACCGGGATATAGTCGGACCCACAAACAACCCCACTGCAGAGCCTGTCCCAATAGATACCAGTGGCGTAAGAATAATATCCAATTTAGTTTTTCCTGAAATAAGAATACCCAGCTCAACAGCAATGTAAGCCGCAACAAAGGCACCCAGAGGCTCTCCCGGCCCCATAAACGTCATAGAGCCATCCTGCACTACCTGACCAGCCAGAAGTTTACTTGCAAAAGCACCCACCATACCTGCTGTTGCTGCCGAAACGACTACAAGTTGACTACCCTCTAATTTACGAGCCACCCCAACACCAATACCGGCACCGGTAAGCGCTGCAGCCATTCTTCCCACAATATAAATCAAATTCCCAGCAGTTCCCCCCATAAACAAACCTATTTGTTGAATAATCGTTCCAATAATCAGAGTGGCGAACAGGCCTTGAGTCATTCCGCCTAGCCCCTCTATAAAAACTCTATCCAGCAATTTTTTCATCTCTATAACCCTCCATGTTCTTTACACTTGTCTTGTCACTCCCCATATTCTATCATAACCCCTTCTTTTGAACCAGCTTTTTTTTACACATTCTAAAAAAGGTGTTCAAAAGAGCAGCTCCTTTGAACACCTTTTACTTTATGCTTCTACAAACATATCTTTTCCCGCTCCGCAAAGTGGACACATCCAATCATCTGGAATATCCTCAAATGCTGTACCTGGAGCAATTCCGCCATCAGGATCACCCACTTCTGGGTCATACTCGTAACCACATGGTTCACAAACGTATTTTTTCATTATTAAATTCCTCCTATTCTAAATTAATTGCAGAGTAAAAAAATCACAACCTGCTTTCATACTACTATAAACCATATCCACCAAAAAATAAACTAAAATTTATGATACCAGGGTTAAAAAGTCATGAATTTCATGCTTGCATGAAAAATCATGACCTTGGAACCCGCAAAATATGAGAAAGGAGCCCAATCAGGGCGGATTTCGAATATTTTCAGGATTGTGAAAGCACCTCGTGCGTAACAATCCGTCGGTATCATAAACACACAATACCAGGGTTAAAGTCATGAATTTCATGCTTGCATGAAAAATCATGACCTTGGAACCCGCAAAATATGAGAAAGGAGCCCAATCAGGGCGGATTTCGAATATTTTCAGGATTGTGAAAGCACCTCGTGCGTAACAATCCGTCGGTATCATAAACACACAATACCAGGGTTAAAGTCATGAATTTCATGCTTGCATGAAAAATCATGACCTTGGAACCCGCAAAATATGAGAAAGGAGCCCGATCAGGGCGGATTTCGAATATTTTCAGGATTGTGAAAGCACCTCGTGCGTAACAATCCGTCGGTATCATAAACACACAATACCCAAAAAAATACCTTTTGACCCTGACACTATGTAATGATATACTATTAACTATCTTAAAAAGAAAGAGGTCATTACATGTTCCGTTTATGGGGTAAAGAGTTTAAAGATAACAAAATGCTGCGCGATACAGTCATTTGCGATGATACCGACGATACACGTACCCACAAAATTTTCAATGCACTTGATTCTATCTGTTATGAATTTGATTTAAGTAAACCGATCTGGCTGGACTCCACCATTGCTGAATTCAAAAAACATGCTAAAGCCAGATTCTATCAGGACAATTTTGTGGATACCATTGATTTTGATTATCTGGAAATACATATAATTGAAGAGGACTGAAGCGTTCTCCCTTCAGTCCTCTGATTTATTTTTTATTCATCTTTGTTTTTAACACTTCATCTAGTCATTTCGTATGGCTGCCAGCGGACTTAATCGCATTGCACGAAGTGCCGGGAAATATCCGGCCGCCATTCCCACAAACACAGCAAATACCATTGAGGCAAGTACCAGCCAGAGCGGTATATAAGAAATATTACCATCCAGCCCCATTGCGCTGCCATTACCAGTTAGCAGGTTAATAATGAACGAAAGACCAAAGCTGAGCACATTGCCTGCAACCCCTCCAATAAAACCAATAAATGCAGCCTCCAAAAGGAACATTTGTTTGATATTTTTAAGGCCGCATCCAAGAACCTTTATCACTCCGATTTCTTTTGTACGTTCATAAATAGACATCATCATTGTATTAGCAATACCTATTGCCGCCACCAGCAGGGAAACAGCACCTATTCCGCCAAGCACAGCCTGAACCATGGCGAACTGTTTTTTCATGCTTTCCATGTATTCTGCATTCGTAGTGACTTGATATCCCATGTTTCGAATAGTGGCTGATAGTGCATCTACATCATCAATATCTTCTGCCTGTATTGCTGCAGATGTATATACGAACTTTTTATATGGCTTGCCCGACTTCGTACTGGGCTGCCCCGGAATCACTTTTCCCCGAAATTCCTTTTTCAGCATATCTTCCATTTTATTAATGTCACAATACACGTAGTAGTAATTGGCATTATAGGATTCAATATCCCCTTCCACTACCCCGCTGGCTTGCACCACATATTTTTTTACAGGTTTATTCTGGGTCTGACTGCTGCCATCCTTACTGCTTTCTCCGGTTCCGCCCGCGCTCTGATTCTGACTTTGGAAATAACCGTCGGTATTAAGAATCAAAAACATTTGATCATTAACTAAATCTATATCCGGTAATTCACCAGTATCCCAATATCCTTTATCGGTTGCTTTCTCATAAAAACTTGCCAAAACACCATTACCAAAAACAAGTTCCAAATTTGCACTATCAGGATCAGGCAGTTTGCCTCCCGGTGAAAGCTTTATGTTTTGTTCTCTCAAGGCCTTCTCCGTCATACCTCTCAGCTGAAGATAACCAATATATTTTCCTTTCAGCGCAATTGCACTGAGATCAAGAACAGGATCCGCACTTTTCACGTGCTCCAGCTGCCCAAATTGCTCGATAACATCATCTGTAATATATTTATCGGATGCCTCTTGATTAGAGTCACCCCCATCGCTGTAATACATTCCATTTTCAGTCTCTTTACCAGTAACGGTTAGACTTGTCATCCCTCCTGATTGCTCTACCTCTCGATACATCGACTCCTGCATTCCTAACCCAAGAGATATCATCACCACTATAGAGGCCGTACCTATTATTACACCAAGGATAGTCAAAAAGGTTCTGAGTTTTCTTCGCCTGAGGTTTCCGCTACTCATCCTCAGTAAATCGATCCACCTCATCCAGTAAGTCCTCCTCTTCTACAGACTCAATTTTTTTCTTTTTTTTCTTAATTACAATTATTATGGTAATAATTGCAGCGATTATAACCACCCCGATAACTACCGGAACCACTGGAAAACTCTTTTCTGCTGGGGCATCTGTCATTTGAGACATATCCATCGGTGCCTGCTCAGGGGTAATATCCAACGCAAACTCTTTTTCCATGGTCGATTCTTTACCAGATTCATCTTCATAAGACACTACCATTTTAAACTTTTGACCATCTGTGTTTTCCTTCTTTGCAGTTACAATTCCGTCAATCGCGCCCGTAGCTCCTGAATCTACATTACCAATAAATACCTCTTTTGCTTCAATTCCTTCTCCCTGGAACTTTGCTTTTACATTATAAAGCTTAATACGCCCTGTATTATACAGACTGCATGTTATATTGGCCTCTTCACCAACCGCTATGGATTCAGGGGCAATTTCCAGATCGCTGAGCTCAAATCTAGCTGCCTGTTTGACCGGTATAGCAAGACTGGAGGAACTTTCATATTGTGTTGCATTACTGCCTTCGTATTTCATGGACATAGCTATACTATATGGTTTCTGCACCAAATCTGCTCTCGCATTTAAATCAATCGATATATCTCTCGTGCCGCCCGCCGGAATACTGTCCAGATAAATAGAACTTGAGCCGGAAGACGGCAGAAATGCAGGTGCCTCAGCAGCAGCATCCGTGCCTGAAGATGGAGCCTGCAAATCAAACAACATATTTGAAACCCCTGTTTTTGATGATGTATTTTTCAAGTGAACGATCAGCTTGAAATTACTTCCGGCATTTACATCCCCCGGATCTGTACTGAACCCTGTTACAATCACCCTAGGAACAGAAGCACTGTCTGCAGATCCGCTTCCGCCTCCGGTGATTACCGGATCACTGTTGGAAAAACCACCTCCATAAACATCATCTCCTCCTGTATCAGCTGTTTCCTGTTCAGGCTGTGGAGCAGGTTCTTCTGCAGGTTCCTGTACCTCTTTTTCTAAAGTTTTCACATAAACATATTTCGTGGTCTGATATTGATTTACCCCATCATCGCAGGTAATCACAAAATTTAATTTATATGATTTTGTTCCCACATCTGAGCGAATTTTAAGATCCCCCCACGTAACTGCCCCGGTCTCACCAGCAGCAATACTCTCTATCCCCTGCTCATTATTCATATTGGCGATTTCAAAAGGCCAGTTAGACGCATCATCAATAACAGGTGTTACTTTTATATTTTTCGCATCTACACTCCCCTGATTATCAACATTTAAAGTCAGCTCCTGTCCCTCCGCCTCAGCTGTATACTGCGGGGTATCGCCTTTTCCCACAGACAACGTGATTTTAGGTATCGGCGACTCATCCGCAGCACGTACCCCCAGCGGCAGTATCATAGCTGCAATCAGTGCACAGCTCAGTAAAGCACCCCTTGTTTTTTTAAACAGTTTCATGTTCTTCTTCCTCCCTCATTTTACGGTTGTCATCTATTTTTACTATTTTCCCATCCATAATATGGAATACCCTGTCAGCATATGTAGCAAGATGATTATCGTGAGTAACCATCACAAGAGTCTTTTTTTGCGTCCTGACTATCCGCTGCATCAGCCTCATGACTTCTTCCGATGTATGGGAATCTAGATTTCCTGTGGGTTCATCAGCAAATATAATACTTGGATCTACCACCAGTGCCCTTGCCACCCCAACTCGTTGCTGCTGTCCTCCCGACATTTGGTTAGGCAGATGCTTCTTGTGTTTTCCCAGATTGACCAGATCCAGCATAGTATCCGCTTTTTTTAATCTGCTATTTTTCCCTTCTCCCCTAAAACTTAAAGGGAGCGCCACATTTTCAAGTGCATTCAATGTACCGATTAAATGGAATGACTGAAAAATAAATCCTACATTTTCCCGTCTGAATTTCACCAGACCATCTTCATTTAAACTTTCCATATGTTGGTTGGCTATAATGACCTCTCCTTTTGTGGGTTTTTCCAGACCTGCCAGCATATTTAAAAGCGTGGATTTTCCTGATCCGGACGTACCAACTATGGCACAGAATTCTCCCTGATAAATCTCAAAATCCACACCGTTGAGTGCACGTACCACAGAATCCCCTACGCGATACAGTTTATATAAGTTCTTCACTTCAATAACTTTATTCACAGTGTCCCTCCTTTATCTCAACATTCTTTTTACATCATACTTGCGAAAACAAAATATTTTGCTGTATAATTTATTAAATTTTCCTTAAGATATATATACTTATAGCATCAAAAACGCCCGGAATCATATACGATTCCGGGCGTCCTATACACACTAAATTTTGTTTTTGAATCCACTCTCTATTTTTTCCAACAACTGTCTTACTTGTTTTTGTTCCTCTTCCGTCAGCTGGGAGGTCAAATGTTTTTCTTTGATACCTTTGCTGTGCCGAAGCCTATGTCCCATTTTTTTAAGCAGATAAAGAATACTGCCGTCATCTTTTTTTCGGCTGCTCTTTTCCACTAACTTCATCTTCTCTTCTTTTTTCTGCGCTTTTTCTTCTTTGCGACTATCCTTTTCCAGTTCCCTGAAATATTTTCTGCCTCTTCCGCATTTTAGTTTTTCCCTGGGGCAATGGTTTCTGCAAACTGGACATTTGTCTTTATCGGATTCTTTTGCTGACATCGTAATCCCTCCTTTTATCTTATCCGAACTATTTTCGCCATATACAATTAAGGATCTTTTAATCAATCTGCCAGTCAATGGTTTCCATATCATGCTGTTTTAAAAAGGCATTTGTCTGGCTGAAAGGTCTGCTTCCAAAAAAACCTCTATATGCTGAAAGTGGACTTGGATGAGGAGCCTGCAGAACAAGATGCTTCGGATTATTCAGCATGCTTTTTTTTCTTTGGGCAGGACTGCCCCATAAGATAAATACAATTGGGCGGTTCTGTTCATTGAGAATTTGAATTGCCGCATCGGTAAATTGCTCCCAACCAATTCCTCTAAGAGAATTTGCCTGGTGAGCACGAACTGTCAGCACAGTATTAAGCATCAGCACACCTTGTTGAGCCCATTTCGTCAAGCAGCCATGTTCTGGAATTGTACAGCCAATATCCTCGTGTAATTCCTGATAAATATTAACCAAAGAAGGAGGAACAGCCACACCTTTTTTTACAGAAAAGCAAAGTCCATGTGCCTGACCATCATTATGGTACGGATCTTGTCCCAAGATTACTACCTTCACCTCATTTAGAGGAGTCAAATGAAAGGCATTGAATATATCACTTGCAGTTGGAAATATCTTTTGTGTTCTATACTCCATATTCACTCTCTCAAACAATTGTTTGTAATAATCTTTCTTAAACTCATCCTGTAAAGCATCATACCAGTCACCTATTAACCCAGACATATAAAGTCACTCCCATCTTCTCCTTATTGTCAGTTACAACTTTCAGTTTGTATTTCTGTACTTATAATCTAACCGGAATACCTTCATTGCGTAAATATTCTTTTACTTCTCTGATTTCCAGTTCTTTATAATGAAAAAGTGATGCTGCCAGCGCCGCATCTGCTTTTCCATCTGTAAGTGCCTCTTTAAAGTGTTCCAATGTTCCCGCTCCACCTGATGCAATTACGGGGATTGACACCGCTTCCGCTATAGTACGGGTAATATCCAGATCATACCCCGCCTTTGTACCATCACAGTCCATACTCGTCAGAAGAATTTCTCCCGCACCAAGCGCCTCTACTTTTTTTGCCCATTCCACAGCATCAATACCTACATCTATTCTTCCGCCATTTTTATAAATATTCCAACCGGTTCCGTCTGATTTTCTTTTTGCATCAATAGCTACTACAACACACTGACTTCCAAATTTCTTTGCTGCATCTTTAATCAACTCCGGGGTGTTAATTGCAGAAGAATTGATGGCTATCTTATCGGCTCCCTCTCTGAGAAGTGCTTTAAAGTCATCCACTGTACGTATTCCCCCTCCTACGGTAAACGGAATAAAAACGCACTGCGCCACTTTTCTCACCATCTCCACAACAGTCTCACGTGCGTCGGAAGATGCCGTTATATCAAGAAACACCAGTTCATCTGCACCAGCCTGATCATAAGCCTTTGCAATCTCTACTGGGTCACCGGCATCTCTTAAATCCACAAAATTAACACCTTTAACAACTCGGCCTTCATTTACATCCAAACAAGGAATAATTCTTTTCGTAAACATTATACTCCCTCCAGCTCCACAAAATTCTTGAGTATCTGCAAACCAACATCGCTGCTTTTTTCCGGATGGAACTGGCAGGCAAATACATTATCTTTTTCCACTGATGCATGTATATGTGCACTGTATTCTGTGGAAGCCTTCACAATACGTTCATCTTTAGCTTTTAGATAATAAGAATGTACAAAATAGACATAGGACTGCTGAGCAACCCCTTTAAACAGCCTTCCGTTGTTTTCCAACAGAAGAGAGTTCCATCCCATATGAGGGATTTTAAGTCCCGCCTCATCCGGAATCCTAAGTATCTCACCTTCCAAGATACCAAGTCCCGGAACGCCCGGAGCTTCATCACTACTTTCAAACAAAAGCTGCAGACCGAGGCAGATCCCAATAAAAGGAATCTGTTTTTCTACGACCTGATGAATCACCTTATCTAAACCAGATTTTCTCAAGTTGTCCATTGCATCTCCAAACGCACCCACTCCCGGAAGGATAACTTTGTCTGCTCCAAGTATCTGCTCCTTATTACTCGTAATTACAACCTCTTGTTTCAATAAAAGCAATGCTTTCTCAACACTCTTTATATTTCCTGCTCCATAATCAATAATTGCTATCATCTGAGGCTCCTTATTTCTTTGCTCTGTTTTCTTTCGCTTTGCGCTCTCCTCTTCCAGTCTCCACAACAGGAATGGGAGTGTCGTCCTCAGCATCAAGATTGTTAATATATTTCTTTGTTTCTTTTACTATAATGGGTGACAAAAGCAATACTGCTACAAGATTAGGTATTGCCATCAGTGCATTTAAAGTATCCGCAATAAGCCAGACTAGATCTAATGCAATTACTGGAGCAATAGCAGCAACAAGCACATAAAGTATCCGGTAAGGTATCAGCCCTTTTTTCCCGGCAAAGTATTCTACACACCGTTCTCCATAATATGCCCATCCCAAAACAGTAGAATATGCAAAGGAAATAATTCCCACTACCAGAATAATTGGTCCCAGATAAGGAATTTGCGCAAATGCCTTTGATGTCAGAATTCCCCCATTTGCTATTTCATTGGCGTTAATAGCTGGATTTTTCATTATCGTTGAAACAAGTACCAGACCTGTCATTAAGCATACTACTACAGTATCCCAGAAAGTACCTGTAGAAGATACCAATGCCTGGCGAACCGGATTTTTTGTCTGCGCTGCAGCTGCCGCTATTGGTGCAGATCCCATTCCGGACTCATTGGAGAAAAGTCCTCTTGCTACCCCGAACTGCATCGCAAGACGAATACCGCCACCTACCAGTCCTCCTGCGGCTGCTCCGGGAGCAAATGCAAGTTTACAGATCGTAACAATGGCAGGTATGATAAAATCATAATTAATTATCAAAATCATCAAACACCCAAGCACATAAAATATGGCCATAAACGGAACCAACCGCTCACAAACCTTTGCTATACTTTTAATTCCTCCAAATATGACAATTGCTGTTAAAAATGCAATAACTACCCCCACAATCCATGGCGGTATTCCCAAATTTTCCTGACATACCGCAGCAATTGCATTTACTTGTGTTGCACAGCCAATTCCAAACGAGGCAAACCCAGCAAAGAATGCAAAAATCATGCCCAGCCAGCGCATATTAAGGCCACGCTCTAAAGCATACATTGCGCCCCCCTGCATTCTGCCGTCCGGAGTTTTCACTCGATATTTCACAGCAATTAAAGACTCTCCATATTTAGTTGCAATTCCAAAAACCCCAGTCAGCCAGCACCATAGAACAGCTCCCGGCCCTCCCAAAGCAATAGCAGTTCCTACTCCGATGATATTTCCTGTACCTATTGTAGAAGCAAGAGCCGTAGTCAATGCCCCAAACTGACTTACCTCACCTTCTGCACTAGTATCTTTTGTTACTGATAACTTTATTCCTTTTGTAATTGCCTTACTCTGGATAAAGCCAGTACGAATTGTGAGAAATATATGTGTCCCAAACAACAGGGCTATCATGCCCCATCCCCACACTACACCATTTACTGACTCTATAATATAACTTATTTTTTCCATCATTCTTTTCTCCTCTCTCTTTCCTCCTCAATGACCCTCAGAAATGAGACAGAGATACCAAAAAATAAGACATACATGGACCGACCGTTGCCAGTTGGCACATTGTATGCCTTAATAATAGCATTTTACCCCAATATTCCCTGTATTTCAAGTTGTTTCGATTGCCGCGCTTTCATCCGCTGATTCTATATCCAGCTCGAACCAGAATTCTACCCCATTTTCAAAGCTGTTTACTCCATACCGCTGATGAAAAGATTCCATAATAGCTTTTACAATAGACAGACCAATTCCATTCCCACCGTATTCACGAGTATGGGCCTTGTCCACTTTGTAAAATTTATCCCACAATTTGTCCAAATCTTCCTCCGGAATTGGCTTGCCACTGTTAAATACGGTAACTTTAACATTTTTTCCTTGTGCGATGACTCTGATTTCAATCCTCTTTTCATTCTCCACATGATGAATTGCATTGGTGAGGTAATTCCGTATTACCTGCTCAGTTTTAAACTCATCTGCCCATACATAAACTTTTTCATCTGCAATAAAATCAACAGTAGCCTCTGCCTGCTGTATCAGTATTTCGCAGCTCGACATCACACCCTGTATCAGGTTTACAAGATCAAACCGTTCAAATTCAAGCTCATGTGACCCAAACTCAAGCTGATTTAGAATAAGTAGATTTTTCACCATCTGATTCATTTTATCAGCCTCATCCATAATAACATCACAATAGAATTCTCTGCTCTCCGGGTCATCATTTACCCCTTCCTTCAGACCTTCCGCATATCCCTGAATCAAAGCAATGGGGGTTTTTAATTCATGGGAAACATTGCCCAGAAATTCATTGCGCATATTTTCCAGTTTATCTTTTTGCTCTATATCTGCCTGTAACTGATTATTCGCACTCTTTAGTTCAGAAATGGTCTTCTCCAGCCGCGAAGACATAATATTAAAGTTTCGCCCCAGCACACCTATCTCATTATCTCCCCCACTGGCATACTTTGCTTCAAAATCAAGGTTTGCCATAAGCTGAGATAAAATGGCAAGTTCTTTGATCGGGTCTGTAATTTTCCTAGAAAAATACCCCACTAAAATACATCCTAAAACCACCGCCAGTGCGCCCATATATACTAAAAACTTGTTGGCTAATCCGGCACTTTCCCGGATACTTTCAACAGGACTTCTCATGACAAAAATGGAATTGTCAGAGAGCTTTCCCCACATCTCAAGATATTCAGTCTGGGTCATAAAATCTCTGGTTTTATAAATCTGATATAAGTCTGTACTTTTAAGTACTCTACCGGTATCTTGGTTCTTATCGAAAATATATGCCAGCAATTTCAAATACAGAGGACTATTCTCATCCCTTACTGTAGAAAAAACAATTGTACCGTCAGCCTTCATCACAACCGCTGAAATATTCGCCTGCTCTGTTTGACGTGTCAGCTTTTCAAGGACGGATTCTGTATCAATATTTTCTGCAGTCAATGCCTTATCGATTGCATTATAAGTACTGGTAAGGTCGGCTTGTTTATGAATAATATAGTACTCCTCTAAAAAGCCAGAATTAACCGCAAATATCAGCACCAGTATAAATACAATAAGTCCAACAAAGACTACCATCATCTGCCGCCTTATTGAATGTTTCATGCATCTACCTCAAACTTATACCCCATCCCCCATATTGTCTTGATATACTCGCCTTTATCCTCAAGTTTGCTGCGTAATTTTTTCACATGAGTATCAATGGTTCTGGCATCACCAAAATAATCATAATTCCAGACATTATTTAAAATCTTTTCTCTGGATAATGCAATTCCCTGATTCTCAACAAAATACGATAAAAGTTCAAACTCTTTAAAGCTTAAATCCACTGTTTTTTCATCTATTTTTACAATATGCGCTGCTTTATCAATGATAATTCCTCCGGTATCAATTACATCTTCTGATCCTGACCCTTGAGTTCTTCTAAGTATTGCCTCCACTCGGGCCATCAGTATCTTAGGACTAAAAGGTTTAGATATATATTCATCTACTCCGAGCTCAAACCCCTGAAGTTCGTCCCGCTCCTCTGATCTTGCCGTAAGCATTATAACCGGTATGCTGGAATGCTCGCGTATTTCACGGCATACCTGCCAACCGTCCATTTTAGGCATCATAACATCAAGTATAATCAAAGAAATGTCTTTTTCTTCGTAAAAAATATCCATGGCTTCCATGCCATCTCCTGCTTCCAGTACACAATATCCTTCTCTGGTCAAAAAGTCTTTAACCAGTTTACGCATTCTGCTTTCATCATCAACAACTAAAATTTTTACTTTCTCCATCCTAATCGTCTCCTATCTTTCCTTTTCTCTGCACATCATATCAAGGAATTATGTAGAAATTGTGAAGACCACGGGGATTTCCCGTGACCTCCCTCTTTATTCCACGCTCTTTAACGATTCCACCATGTCGATTTTCTTTAACTTAAAATACATTACTCCATTAACAAACAAAGAAAATCCCATAGTAATCAAAAATCCATAAACAAAACTACTAAAATCAATATTCCTACCAAACATAGCTGAATCGATCTCCACTGTTACCACAACAAATTGGTGCAACAATTTCCCCAGAATAATGCCTGCCAGTGTTCCGATCAATGTAAGAATTGTGTTTTCCCGATATACATAGGCCGACACTTCATTGTCAAAGAAACCAAGCACTTTCAATGTTGCCAGCTCCCGTTTACGTTCTGTAATATTAATATTATTCAAATTATAAAGTACAACAAAAGCCAGCATACCAGCCGATATAATCAATACCACCAGTACTATATTTAGACTATCCAGAGAATCCATTAACTGTGTACGCATATCACTGGTATAGCTTACGCTCAGCGCACCTTCGGTATCAAGTACAGATTCACCGACTTTTTCCAAATCCGCTTTCTTGTCTGGATTCATTTTATAAAGTATGGAATTATACTCTGGTGTTTTTCCATATATTTGTTCATAATATTCTGAAGACATATACAAATAATGTCCAAGATAGTTTTCACAAATATTTACTATCTTTACTTCCAGTTCTCCTTTTATGTCGTCATTAATAATTATACTATCACCAATTTTTACATCCAGCATTTTAGCCATCTTTTCCGTTAGAATAACTCCGGAATCATCTAAAGTATACTGTTCTCCTGTAACTCGGTTTTTAAATACAACAAAATCCGAAAAATCTTTTAGTTGTTTAGGTACATCTAGATATACGTTCTTTGATTTCTCCCCGTTAGCTATTTCTACCTGCTGCAAAAAATTTTCTGCTGTGCTGTTTACACTTTTTTCAGCCATAAGCTGACTGTATGTGTTTGCTTGTGCTTCTTCTGTGGCATCTCCATTTAGTATAATGTTTCCGTCATATAGCTGAATTTCATTGTATTGAAGCAATGCAATATCGAATATAGAGTCTTTTAACCCGAAACCAACTAAAAGCAGTGCCATGCAGCCACCAATTCCAAAGACTGTCATAAAAAATCTCTTTTTATACCTGATCAAATTTCTTATGGTCGCTTTCCAAATAAAGCTCAACCGTTTCCAAATAAACGGTATACGTTCCATAAACACTCGTTTCCCCTGTTTAGGCGTAGGTGGGCGCATCAATTCCGCAGCCTGCTCTTTCAATTCATTCATACATGCAAATATAGTAGCGATTAAAGTGCAGGCCAAAGCTGCCAATACAGCCATTAATCCATAACTTAGCTGATAAGGGACAAGAACTTGGTTCATATGCCGATACATTATCCCATACGCAGTTATGATAATATAAGGTAAAATTTTTTCCCCAATCAGCATCCCCAATACACTGCCGCCTACCGTTGCCAGACATGCATACCCTATGTATTTTCCGGCAATGGAGGACCTGGAATAGCCAAGCGCTTTAAGCGTACCAATTTGGGTTCTCTGTTCTTCTACCATACGTGTCATCGTAGTCAAACTTATAAGTGCAGCAACAAGGAAAAACAAAACAGGAAAAACTTTACCTATAGCCTTCATCCTGTCTGCATTCTCACCATACCCACTATATTCCGATAAATTCGTTCTATCAAAAATGTACCATTTGGCATGATCTATTTGACTGATGCGATCCTCTGCATCCTTAATTTTCTGCTCACCCTCTGAAATCTTATCGTCTGCTTCTGCTTTAGCCTTTTCATACTGAATTTGAGCCTCACTCAGTTCCTGTTCCTTAATTGCCAGTTCACTTTCTCCCGAAGCAAGATCTGACTGGGCCTGTTCAATCTGTATCCACCCTTCCTGAATCTGCTGTTGCCCATCATCGAGCTGTGCTCTGGCTCCATCTAGTTGGGTTTGTGCCTCTTCAATCTGAGCATCTGCTGCCGCGATCTGCTCATACATAGCCTGCTGCATCTGTTTTGTCTGCTCATCTTCCAGACCACTTTCTATTAGAGCAGCATACTGAGCTTTCACTTGATTTAATTCATCTGTTTTAGCATTTAACTGATCCTGCTGCGTATTTAATTCGTTATATCCCTGTGTGACTTCGCTTTGCTTTTCGGTGAGCTGTGCTTTAGAAGTCTCCAGCTGTACATATGAATTGGCGATCTGTGATTTAGCATTTTCTATCTGGTTTTGCCCCTCTTGAAGCTGCGTTTTCACCTCTCCCAACTTTTGTTCTGCCTCTGTTTTCGAGTCAGATAGCTTTTGCTTCGCATCTTCCAGTTTATCTGTTGCTTCACCAACAACTTCCTGATATCTGCTTTCTTCTCTCTCTGCACTGATTTTCTCTATATTATCTAGCGCATATTCAATTTTTTTATCATACTCATCGGTAAACGCCGTAAGTTCCTTTGCTCCATCAACTAAAGCATACAGTTCAGTATATACATCCATATCAAAGCTTTCCTCTGGCACACATACAAAACCACTGATCACACCAGTACCAATCGTACTACTGCCTCTCTGAAAGGAAATATACTCAGGACTACTTGCAGCACCTACAATGATAAATGTGTCATTTTTAAGTGTCTCTTTTAAATCATCATCTTTACCTGATGTAAATGAAATACTATCGCCGATTTTATATCCGCTTTCATGCAGAAAGTCAACATCTACCAGACACTCATCTGCTTTCCCGGGCATTCTGCCTTCTTCTACAGTCACTTCATTCAAAGACGGAAGAATAGAATACATATGTACTACTTCCTGACTATCCTTAACCTTACAAAGTACATCAGCGGAATAACCCCCTTCTACTTTCGACACACCTTCTACCTGTTGTACTGCCTTTAAATCATGTTTTGACAAACCCAATGTACTTACAACTTTAATATCCATCAGATTACTTTTATCAAAATAGGAATCTCCTGACAATCGCATATCTGGTTCCGATGAGCGAATTCCAGAAAAAAAGGCAACTCCAATTGCCACAATAAAAAAAATGGAAAGGAATCGTCCCAGACTTTTTCTGATTTCCATATAAAAATCTTTTCTTAGTGCTTTTTTCTTCATTTGTTTAACCTACCATTCTATTTCTTCAATAGAAATTGGATTTTTATTCTGCTCCATGCTCGACACTTTACCATTTTTTATTTTTATTAACCGGTCTGCCATCGGCGCCAGAACAGAATTGTGAGTTATTACAATTACAGTCATCCCTCTCTGCCTGCACATATCTTGAAGCAATTTCAAAATAGCTCGCCCCGTATTATAATCCAGTGCACCAGTAGGTTCATCACAAAGCAATAATTTAGGGTTTTTTGCAAGTGCACGGGCAATTGATACTCTCTGTTGTTCTCCCCCCGAAAGTTGTGCCGGAAAATTATCCAGCCGGCTGCCCAACCCCACCTCTTCCAGTATTTCCTTAGCATCCAGCGGATCCTTACAAATCTGTAAAGCAAGTTCAACATTTTCAAGTGCAGTCAGATTTGGCACCAGATTATAAAACTGAAAAACAAAGCCAATATCATCTCGTCTGTAACCAGTCAGCTGCTTAGGGTTATAGCCTGTAATATCAGCTCCATCGACTGTAATTTTACCGTTTGTGGCGGTATCCATACCTCCCAGTATATTTAATACAGTAGTCTTACCTGCACCGCTTGGACCAACAATAATTACAAATTCGCCCTTATTAATTGAGAAATCAATACCGTCTACTGCACGAATTTCAACTTCTCCCATCTTATAAACCTTGGTAATGTCTTCTAATTTAACAAAATCCTTCATTCTGTACTCCTCAATGGTATGAAATATCTTACTGGCTAAATAATTAACGCCGGTAATGTATCAATAACTTCTGCCTATAAAGGCAGCTCCTCCCAATGGTCACCTGCTCCAAAAGTCTGCTGGAATCGCACAGGTAATTCCATATCCTGAAACAATACTTTTTGAAATTTAATAATTAAGTCTGCTGCAAGCGGAACCGCTCCGGCATACAGCTTTTTTAATAAAAGACAATATTGTTCACATTGGGGATTTGGTTGTTCATTCATTACCATTCCGTGCATGGAATCATATCTACCCAGCAGTTTCATCCCGCCAAACAAAAGTTTCCGCTTTTTTTCCCCTGGAGCAAGAAGCAGTTTATCATAAAATTTCATGGCTCCTAACGCTTTTTTTACATTCTCCGGGGATAACTCCTCAAAAAATGGTGAAATTACTTCTGCATTTTCCATTCTGGCATGAATGTGTTTTGTAGCATGATAAGTCAACGGGTTGATATGGTCTTCTGTGAGCAGATATCTGTCAAATTCTTTTTCAATTTCAGAATGAGTAATTCCGCTCACGTGAATCATTTTTTCTATATACTTGTGGCATTCACTATCAAGTGCAAAATGACAGATAAATCCATATATATACGCACGGGCCTTAGCAGAGTCTTCTTCTGTCCTAATCAATTCGGCCGCATGACTAAAAAACTCTGTACCCATTTTTTGATGAATTTCTTTTCCCTGCTCTGCTACCGGATTCTTCATAAATGCACGATAATAAAATAAAATATCTGGACCATGAAGTCCAATATCAAATAATTCTCTGTTATTTTCCACTGCATGTTCCAATGGTCTTGGAAGAGCACCAATAACGTCTTTTCCAAATTTATAATGTGCATATGTTGTTGGCATGACAATAACCTCTTTTCTTATTATTTTTTATCTTCCCCCTGCAAGGAACTTTTTTCAAATTCAACACACACTTATCTTATTAACGAAAATAAAAGTTCCCAATTATTATATATTATCACAGAAATGCAATATTGAAACCTGAATATGGCAGAAAAAATTGTTTAAAAGCAAAATAAAATGGAAACTCTCCTGAATACCTTGACTTTATAATTTCTTTTTTATAAAATGAATATGCAAAGAGTTGTAAAATACAATCAAAATCTTTGTACATCATACAAGGGCTTGTACTGGTTTCGACAGGGATCTTGAAGATGGAGAAGCTATCCGCAGGAAGATGCGTCAAATCGCAAAATTAAATTTAAACGCTAACGATAATTTCGAATTAGCTGCAGCCTAAATGCTGCATGTCAGCCCTAAGGTACCCACACCCTAGGAATCTGGCACCGACTATGTGGGAAACGATGCTGGCAAAGCTTTGAGCCTGTAGGCGTATGATGAAGCTACTAAAACCGCAAGAATGTTAGTTTTCGTGCGGCAGAGGGAATGAAAAAGAACTGACTATGATAGTAGAAGTACATGGGATAGGTTTTTGGACGCGGGTTCGATTCCCGCCAGGTCCACTTTTACGGGGAACGGCGAATATACGCTGGTTCCCCTTTTTTAGAAGCTTTTTGAGGATTTTATATAGACCTTTAAGTTATAAAAACACAGGGTTAATTATGCAGAAGCTTTGTTATAAGCGGATATGAACCGTATCTGGCCGTAAAAATAAATATGGAATATAGCCCGGAATCACGATTGACTCCGGGCTACACTTTACTAATGCAATTCATGTAAACATACCATATCTTCTAATTCATGCAAATTGTCTGATACTACATATCCTACCTTAATTATAACCTGATATATTTTCAATTTTTTTTGTGCCCTAGTATACGATGTATCTTTATAATTTAGATATATAGTACTTCCTATTATAGCAAAGATAAAAATTAAAACTGCTAATAAAACTATCATATTACTCTTGGCAGTTTTGTTTTGTTCTTCAATAGTTTCTTGTACATTTATCGCGCTTACATCAAATCCACAATGAGGACATACTGATGCGTCTGTACTAACTTTTCTTTTACATTCTGGACATTTAATCAAAGCCATTTCTGTTCCTCCCCATTTCTACTGCGCTTATTGCATCTGCTGGAGGAATTATGTTTTTACCCACCTAAAAGGATTAATGAGTGACTTATTAAAATACACCCCGAAAATATAGTATAAATTTAAAATAAATGTCAAAAACGCGTAAGTTTTTATCTCGTTAATTGTTTACTTAGTATGAGGGAACTAATCTCCTCACCATTATTAGTTCCTTTCCCACCACTATAGCCCGGAGTCCTCACCAGATTCCGGGCTGTTCCTATTTTAAGCTATCCACATTATACAGTAGCTCTTTTAAATTTCTAAAAAAATTAATAAAAAAGGAAGAGGCAATGTGCCTACTTCCTTTTACATATTTTAGTCGCATATCTACACAAACATCCTAAATTCTTTGTGCATTCCAGGCAATTAGGTTTTCTCCCAGTAATCCCATCAAGAGTTACTTCAAAAATATCAGCCATTACCATTAATTCATATATATTAGGAATTCGCTTTCCCATCTCATAATTGGATAGCGTCTGCCTTTTCATATACATTTTTCTAGCCAACATTTCTTGTGTCATATTTTGTTCATTTCTCAACAGTCTTATATTCTGACCAATAATATTTTCTGACATTGATTTAATCCTCCATTAATCATATATAATTATATGGTTTTAGATAATTTAAGTCAATGCATCGAATTTACAAAATATTACATCTTATACTGTTAAAAATACACTAAAATAAATGAGTTTCGTAAAATTGCGTAAGTTTTTGCGGGTTTAATTGTTTATTTATTGAAAAGAATTAAAAACCTCTCTCTTAATTCTTTTTAATAGAACCTGGGAAAGGGTGAGATTTCCGGGTTTTATTTTACGATTGCCGCTATAAATTTCCCAATTTCTAACATTATTCCATTTTATGTAATACATGCACAGTGTATTGTGCACTTTATTACTCTAATTTTTCAAAATGAGTTAAATTCACTTTCTCTATAACTAAATCCATTTTAGGATAACCTAGTCTCTTTCTAGCTTCATCTACAACCATTTTATATGCATTCCAATATTCTACTTCGGATGCAGTTTCATCTGGATTTTTCTTAGTTTCGATCATAAAGATAATCGTACGATTAAGTTCTATATCTTCGGGATTAACATATATCCTGTCATGAACTTCTCCAGAAATGCTTATACCTGTCTCTTCATTGATTCTTCTTGAAGAAACATCCCAAATATCACTAATCGTATATGTCGTATAGCCTTGAGGATCAAGTCCGAAAAATGAAACTATATATCTTTCCGTTTCCATAGTACACCAATTACTACTTTTCTGATATTATATGTATTTATTGCCAAACGGTTAAATGCCATATTATCTATTTAGACTATTATACCAATCTCTTATTTCCTGTTCCTTTGGTATAATGTCCCCTTTTTTATAAAGAATAGCTATATGGTTTAGTCTATTCAACAACTTTGTATAACCCACATATTAAAATATCTTTTGATTATAATCTCCTTTTCCTCATTATTCATTAGTCTACCACCCCTATTAGTTTATTTATATAGCCATATAAAACAGTAAACCCGAAATCAAGATTGATTTCGGGTTATTTATCTTTTGATATATGTATTCATTTGTATTTTTTCATCCACTCACGAGGAAATCTTTTGTATATTTGTATAATATAGCAATTGTCTAAATTTGTCAACACTTTTTTTATATATAAATCAAATTTCTATTTTATCTTTTATATTTCTCTAATAATTGCTATTCTTATATTAAACTACTTCAACATTGTTCTGCAAAACAGTAATCTGCTACTCGGCAAATGTCAAAATCCCACAAAATATGAAAGCAATATTTTTATAATGGTCAAGTTCATTTTGGGATAACCCAATTCTTTTCTAACTTCTTCAAAAACTGTTTTATATGCATTCCAGTAATCAACTTCGGTCGCTATAGTTTCTGGGACTCTCTTACTTTCAACCATGAAGACAATACTGCCATTAAGATCCTTATCTGCCGGATCCACAAAATATCTGTCATATACCTCCCCTACTATACTAATTCTGGTTGTCTCATAAACCTTTGCTGCTGCTGCATTCCAGATATCACCTATGACACCTATTGTGAAGCGTTGAGGATCAAGTCCAAAAAATGAAATTAAATAACTTTCTGTTTCCATAACTCACCATAATTATCTCTATTTATTATTATTGTATGTATGCAAATAAACATGGTGAATTGTATAACTTTTTATAGCCTTTTGCTTCTATTATACCTTTGATTTTTATAACTGTTCAAACGCTGTAAGTATTGCCTTTTCTGTTATTAGTCCAGTTCTGGGGGTTCCCAGATTATCTCTGACTTCTTTGACCACATCTTTATAGGCATCCCAATATTCAAATTCAGTCCCCGCTCCATACGGTATTCTTAGACTTTTTATTACAATGATATCTTGTCCGCTAAATACTTCATTACTTGGCTCAACAAAATATCGATTATATACCTCACCCACAATAACAATTCCCGTCTCCCGAAAAACTTTTTGTGCAGCTTCATTCCATATGTCACCGACCACAGATCTTGTGTAATATTTTGTATCCAGTCCAAAAAATGAAATTGAATATGTTTCTGTTTCCATAATTCACCTTCTTATATGTTTAAAACAGTATATGTATCTCTGCGGCTCAATATCTCAGACCAGCGGCATAAAATAAAATAGATATGCAGTAATTTTACCTCCATTTTTGATTTGCCTGCGCCTATTATTTCTGGTATAATTATCCTCAAGATAGGTATATGTTTTTCTTATTTTTATCTAGCTAGATGTTACGCCTTCGGCTTAACATACATGTGGTGTTTTTTATAGTACAGAAGAAAAAGAGAGGGGCTTTAAGTATGAAATGTCAAGACTGCGGGGCAGAGTTTGAAGGAAACACCTGTCCAAACTGTAACACTTCAATAGTTAAAGAAACAGAAATTTCTGGCACAGAGGAAGACCAGGAAAAAAACATTTCCATGCAAGAACAGACTGAAAATACCTATACTTTTCAGAACACTGAATTACCGAAAACCAAAAAGAAAAAGCCTATACGGTTGATACTGGAAATTGCTGGAGGATTTTTATTGTTGATTTTCATGATTTCTACCATTGTCAGGGTGCCTAGAAATGACTATGTAAAACTAGAGAACGATTATAAAAAGCTGCAAAATGATTATACAAGTGTTACCAAAGCAAACACGGAGAACGAATTACAAGTAGCAAAACTTGAAAAAGTTAAATCTGAGTATACAAAATATAAGGAACGCATGAAACCTTTTGAGGAATTAGATGAGGCAGAAGCCCAGGCTCGTAAAATTGAAGCTGAAAAAGTTGCTTCCGATAAGAAGGCTGCAGAGGAGAAGGCTGCTGCAGATAAAAAGGCCGCTGAAGAGCAGGCTGCTGCTGACGCTGCTGCTGCAAAAGCAGCTGAAGAAGCAAGAGGTTATGAAACTGGCATAACTTATGATCAGTTAGCCAGAACCCCTGATGATTTTATGGGACAAAAAGTGAAATTTTACGGAAAAGTAATTCAAGTAATAGAAGACTCTTCTACCGTACAGTTAAGAATTGCTGTTGATGATAATTACGATACAGTTCTTCTTGGAGAATACACCACATCTATTGTATCTTCAAGAATACTTGAAGATGATTATGTTACAATATACGGTTCTTCTGTAGGTACCATCACTTATCAGTCAACTATGGGTGGGAATATCACCATTCCAGGTGTCTATATCGAAAAAATTGATCAATAAAATTTCCAAGCCCTTCTCAGTATAAACCTGGGGGGGCTATAATATTTACCTTTTTGTTCATCTTTATGTACAAATGATTTGTCCGGATGCTCGTCTTTTTCAATGTCACTAAAACTTACTATACGTTCTTCCATATGTTCTTCTCCTCTTTTTCTTCCAAATAAGTAGAATAAACATGATCATTTAATTTCTTTCAAAGTAAAACGTCTGAATTTCCCGTATTACTAAACGGGTTCTCGGATTCCCCAAATTGCGTCTGACACCTCTTAATACCTTTTTATATGCCTTCTGATATTCAGCTTTATCCCTGTTACAAATAGGACTCCTTACACTGATTACTACAAAACTCAATCTCTCCTCCTTTTTCATGGACTGACCTGCCACAAGTGTAATGTATACCTCTCCTGTTACGTATATTCCACTATCCTTATACACACTATCTGCAATCCACTGCCAAATATCCGCAATTGAATCTAAGGTATGTTTCCCCTTGCTCAACCCACAAAATGAAGCTTCATAATGTTCTGTAATCATATTTACCATCGCCATTGTTTTATTCTACTATATGTTATATTAGAATAAATGAATAAAGTGATCTTATTAATTGAAAATTACAATATTAATTTTGAAGTTTTTAATATGGAATTATTTCTTATTCTTACCAAAACCCTCCTATTGCTCAATTGTTACATAATTGTTACAATACAATCATCCCGGGAAACAAATAATTAATATAAGGAGGATTACATATGTACTTTACATTAAATTGTAGTGACCTGTTAGCTTTACTCCGTAGCTGTTTAGGAAACTAAGTTAAACCTTAAAACAAGAAGGCCCCGACTGCGTTGATGTGCTTTCTTCTATATAGACAAGTGAGATAATAAAGCTTGTTTACTTAGAAGGCAGCAGTTCAGCAGCCGGGGTTCTTTTATATCTCATCCAACATTGACGTGCAGTGCGGACATCTTGAAGCTTCTAAAGCAATCTCACTTTTACAGTATGGGCAAGTTTTAGTGTTGATTTTCTCTGCCTCTTCTTTTTTTGCTGCAAACTTTGATTTAGCTTTATTTACGGTTCTGATGAGCAAAAATAGAACTAGCGACATCAAAAGAAAATTGATAATAGCGGTAATGAACCTGCCGTAATTCAATGTTGCCTCACCGAATAAATTAACATGCATTTTATCCAGATTCATTCCTCCAAACAGCCCTAGAACAGGATTTATAATATCTTCCACAAGAGAAGATACAATACCGGTAAACGCACCACCGATAATGATACCTACCGCCATATCCATTACGTTTCCCCTGCTTATGAATTCTTTAAACTCATTGATGAATTTTTTCAATATAAACACCTCCGCTTTTTCTTTTTTATCATAGCACATAACGCTGAACAAAAATAGTCTTCTTTTAGAGTGTACAACATTACTATTTTATAGTAGAATGGAACAAAAATCAGAAAGGAAAATTACTCCATGAGATACAAGAACATTATTTTTGATTTCGGAAATGTGATCGCAGAATTTAATGAACATAAAATTATTGAAAGCTATTGTCACACCCCTGAAGATTTTCTTGTTTTGAAACAAGCTATTTTTTACAACTGGAATGCATTAGATAGAGGAACAATAGATTATAACGATTATATGGATCAGGCTATTTCCAGCCTTCCGGAAAAGCTTCGATCCTCCGCGTATCAACTATCCCGTGAATGGTGGAAACAACTGACCCCTCTTAAAAGTACCTGGTCACTAATTCGAGAATTAAAAACATCAGGATACGCTCTTTATATTCTATCTAATGCTTCTGTTTTTTTCGCTGAGCATGCAGATTATTATGAAATCACAAAAGAATTTGACGGCTGTGTATATTCAGGTAATCTAAAAATGCTGAAACCAGAACCAGATATCTACAATTATTTATTTAATACTTATCATTTAACCCCCAAAGACTGCTTTTTTCTAGATGATAAAGCTGAAAATATAGAATCAGGCAGACGCCTCGGTATGGATGGACTGATTTTTACAGGTGATATAGATATCGTAAAACATGCGCTTGAACTTTAACATAAAACTTCAATAAAAAATCAGGACAGACCTGTCTTTTAAGAACGGTCTGTCCTGATTTCATCTAAAAAATTTATATTTCTATATGATTTTCCACATAATTTATAAATGCAAGTAGAGCCGGAGTCTGATATACGCCTTTTAATACTGCCATATACATAATTCGCTCCCACGGACAATGAACAATTTTAATCACTTTAACGGTCATATGACTAAGAATTTCCATATTAGGCACTACCGCAATTCCAAAACCGGCTCCAACAAGCCCCGCCACAGCCTGATCCTCCTCCAGAGTGTATATATAGTCAGGCATACTGCTGCAAGCTCCGTAAAGTCGGTCTATTACAGCTCTCAGCCCACTTCGTTCTGAAAATCCGATATGCGAGAACCCAAGTGTTTCACTTAGTGTGATTTCTTTTTTTTCAGCAAGAACATGATTTTCCGGTACAATAAGTACAAGTTCCTGTTTGGCAACAGGGGTGAATTCTATGGACGTTTCCTGTTCAATTTTAGAACAAAACGCAATGTCATAACGCCTATCCTTTAGTCCTTTGATGATATCTGATGTAAGCCCTGTAGAACTATGGAATCGAAAGTCAATTTGCTTATTCTCTCTGGTTTCTAAAAATCCCCGTACAAAATTTGGTACAACTGAAGTACTTAACGTTCTTAGCAATGCAAGATCAATACGGCCTTCACCTGTTCCCGTTTTTTGTAACTTATTAATACTGTCGTCAAGTAACTGAAGACTTCGTTCAACATCTTCCAAAAAATCCCGGCCACATTTAGTCAGAACTACATTCCGGCCTTCTTTTTCAAATAATCTTACACCCAGTTCTTTCTCCAGAGATGAAATAGCATGACTTAAGCTTGGCTGTGTAATGGACAGGATGTCAGCCGCATTTGTGTAGTGTTCTAAATGCGCCAGGGTTACGAAATACCTTAAATGATATAAATTCATAATCTTTTCCCCTTTTCCAAGAATAATCTGACTTTATTTTAACATATTCGACAACCATATCCTATATTTTTTTGTCATTTTACAGCTTATTTTCTCCTAATTCTCCCTGACTAACTCCCTGATTCTTTTCCCCTCCAAACAATACTGTATAACGTGCATTAATAACTATCGATGCAATTAGACCCAGCAGAACCAAAAAGAAGTTAAACCAAAAAATAGTTCTAATGCTGATCTCACTAAGCACTCCTGTAATATAAGGGGTCACCATAATAGCTGCCGAAGTTGCCAGCGAATAATAACTTGTATATTTCCCCTTGCAAGAAGGAAACATCTCTAACATCAACGCCAGACCCAGCTGCCAGATTCCGCCTGCAGCAAATACACCAATACAAACTGCTGCAATAACTACGCTCACAAAATTAGGGTAAAGCAGCATGAATAACAACGCACTTCCTGAGGCAACTAAACAAACCGTAATAAACTTAGGGACATTGATTCCCCGCTTGACAATTGCTGATGTAAGAAATACCGAAAAAAATGAACCAATACTATACACACTCACTAACGTAACACTGCTTTCATAGGAAACAATTTGCAATTCCTCTGCATACTTAGGAATCCACAAGATAAAAATATTAAATATAGAAACCGAAACAAAAGAAAATACTAAAAGTGCGAAGCCATCCACCTTAACATTACCACGATTCGCTATTTTTTTTATTACTACTTCATTTTCACATACTTCAGTCACTTTTTCTTCTGTACTAAGGGCTGGAAAAGTTGCAAATATTATATGAATCATATTTAACATCAAACAGACTGTACATAGAATAAATGTCCACCCAAAAAACAAATCTCTTTGAATGATAAAACGTGTCAAAAACGGAAGAACGAACTGCCCAAATGAAATAAATGCCTTATTCAATACGCTGAGTGAACTGTTTATACGCTCATCAGGATACGCCTCAACTAGTGTAGGATAAGTACTGGTATCTAAAAACGCGTTGCTGAATCCTCCAAAGAGTCCGAAGAAAAAAGCAACTAAATAATTAGGACTGAGCAAAAGACCAATGAAAAAAATACCATATGAAATTATTGCAATAATCGATGTCTTCTTACGTCCAAATTTATCCGAAAAATAACCCGAAAAGTAAAGCACCAGCAAACGTCCCAAGCCAATAGCACTCATTACCAGAGTAATCTGAGTCGTCGTTGCCCCCCAATATTCTTTTAACTGATTCATATTTTGTGACAGTATAATAGCCGCCATTCCTTGAAAAATATAATTAAAGTACAAGCTGCCAATTAAAGTCTTGTAGCTGTTTTTTTGCATGACTCACCTCGCCGACATTGTTTGTCTATTAACGAACAATCTTTTTGCATAGTTTGCTTTTGTATTTAGTTACAAATAGTTTTAAATCTCTCAGGGTTACCCATACGGGCAATCCCTAAGAGATTTTACGTAATTGGAGATGTTTTTCTATAAAATATCTTTTAAGCGGTTTGCTTTGATAATGGATTTTCCCCGAATATCTTCTTGTACTGCAAAACAAGATATGACATCATCAATACTGCTACTACAGCTGCAACAAGAAGCAGAACCATCATGACATAAACAGCCTGTGTCTGACCTACTGTTTTTGTCATAGCCGCTACTATATACGGCAGGAAGCAACTCGCAAGTCCCATCCATGTATAATAGATTCCTGTATTTCGTCCTTTGGGCCCCGGGCATAACCGCTGACGCACACCAAGTCCTGTCTGAAGAGCACCGCCTGCAGCGAAAAATCCAATCAATGCAATTGCGATATAAATAACAAATACCTGACGTACTAAAAGCACGATAATTAGTGCCAGTGCAGTAAATATCGAATCAATCAAAACCACCTTTAATGGATTCCACTTTAATTTTCCCATAATAAATGCCCAGAAAATTACTGCTGCAATAGATCCAAATGTATAAACAGAGGTAAGTCCAGCTGATTGCATTTCTGTAAGCCCACAGTTATTCATTCCAAAAGCTTTTGTATACTGTTGAGCTCCATACATAATGAACATGCATAAGAATCCATAAAACATAGTCATAAAATTAACCAATTTATTTGGTTTTACAATCATTTTTGACTTAATTTCATCAATTTCGGCCTGTGCCGCATTCTCTTTTTTCCCGTCAGCACTAACAACCACTTCTTTCATCTGATCATCATAAGCAAATGATGCAATAAGTGACAATATAGCACAAACCACAGACATAACAAGGGGTATCCAGATACTTATTTGCCACTGCCCCCTATTGGACAGCCATACAACAATAAATGGATAGAAGAAACTAGATAGTGAAACAAAGAATTTAATGCCAATCAGCGCTGTACCAGAATATTTCGGTGCAGCTTCCTGAACTGCCGGATAACCGGCTGCATCCCAAAATCCTGAAGTAGCCACTCCGGCCAGAAATGCCACTATACATGCTACGGTAAAACTTGTGGTAAACAATAGTCCAATAAAGCATAAAATATATAACAGTGAACCTGCTATCATCATTTTCTTTCGACCAATGCGATCCGAAATCTCGCCTCCGATCCATACAGACAGCATTTTTCCAAATCCGGTTGCAGTTATAGCCAGTGATACTGCTGCCGCACCGGCAGCCGCGTCACTATAACCCCACTGGGTATAAAAGTTAGCCTGACTTTGCGAAAGAATTAATGCCTGAATACCATGAGTAAGATAGCACATATAAACAGTAGCCAACGATAAAATATATTTGTTCGCCTTCATTTTGATCTCCTTTTCTCATCCTTTTTCAGTATGGCTTTATCCATTGTCTGCCTGAAATTTACGATATTCATCTAATGGCATTTCCTTACCTACAAATAATTCATAATTTACTGCTCCCTGCTGTAAAAGCATACCTTTGCCGCTGACAGCCTTGCATCCTGCTTCTTCTGCTTCTACGATAAGTCTTGTTTTTTCTGGATTATAAACAGTGTCTGCAACAATAAGCTCTTTTCTAAATAAAGATTTATCTATCAAAGTCTGCGTTTCATATGGTTTCATCCCAATAATTGTGGCATTAATGACAATATCGCAAGCATTGATGATCTCTGCTAGCTTTTCCTGGTCATTTAAATCATCTACGGTCACTGTACAATCCGGACATTTTGCCTGAAGCTTTGCTCTGGTATTTTCGGCTCTTTCATAAAATTCATCTTTAATACTAAAGATTCTGACTTCTTTAGCCCCCTCCAGTGCCAGTTGAACCTGTATAGCCGTTGCCGCACCGCCTGCTCCTAGTACTACCGTTTTTTTATTTTTTACCTGAACTCCATTTGCTTCAAGATTTTTAACAAACCCAATGCCATCTGTAATATGTCCTGTGATAATACCGTTATCATTAACAAATGTATTACATGCTCCAATGATTTCTGCCGCCGGTGATAATTTATCCACCAGTTCTGCAGCAATATTTTTACAAGGCATCGTAAAGTTTCCGGCGCGCATATTCAGCAGTCTGATGGTTTCAAATGCCTTTGGCATCTGCTCTACATTTACATCAAATGCAAGATATGCATAATCCAATCCATCATGCTGAAAACTAAAGTTATACATTGCCGGGGACCCGCTATGTCCCACTGGTGTTCCAAATAATCCCATTAAACCGGTATGTCCTGAAATTCGCTTTTCCATGCGTCTTTCCTCCTGAATTTTTTCCCTGTTATAATTTAAATCTGCATCGCTGCCTCATAAGCCTCTTTTGTCGCATCTAAAGCTCTGCGTGCCCTTGTTGCATCCCCTATTACATACACTTTAGGACCAAGTTCTTCCAACTTCTCTGAAAACGGATTGTAATTCCGGAATCCCATGGAAAGAATTACAGAATCAAATCCTCTGGCTTCATGCATAACACCATCAGGGGATTCATACTCCACACCATCTTCATAAAATCTGCACACTTTTGCGCTTGTTATTTCTTTTATATTGTACTCTTCAAAATCTTTCATTAAATATTTTCTATGTTCAGAAATAACATCTGCGCCTACAGTATCTCTAAATTCAATAACCGTTACATCATGCCGCTGTTCTCCTAAGAATGCTGCTGTTTCACACCCTACCATTCCACCGCCTACGACCAGAACTTTCTTACCGGCTCTCTTATTCCCTTCAAGAATATCAGAACCGTGGATTATTGCAGGATTGTCAATACCTTCGATAGGAAGAATTAAAGTTTTTGATCCAGATGCCACAAACACTGCATCAGGTTTCTCTTCTTTTACCATATCCACAGTAACTTCCGTATTGAGTTTGATCTTAACTCCAGCTTTTTCGCATTTAACAATATAACTTCTGATCATATTGGTAATATCACCTTTTCCAGGTGGATAAGCCGCCAATCTCATGTTTCCACCAAGCTTCCCTGATGCCTCGTATAGGGTTACATCATGACCTCTTTGAGCACTGATGAATGCTGCACATAATCCGGCAACTCCACCTCCGATTACCATGACTTTTTTACTTTCTTCTGCTTGCGCCATTCCTGTTGATTCATGACCTAAAAATGGATTGGTCAAACAGCAGATTGGCTCTCCTTTAAACATATTAGCAACACAGCCTTGCAAACAGGCAATACATGGAATCATATCGTCCAGCTTATCTTCCATAGCCTTTCTTGGCATATGAGGATCTGCCAGTGACTGCCTTCCAAAGGCTACAAGGTCTGTACGTCCTTCTTTCACCAAAATTTCCGCAAAATGAGGTTCTGTAAAACGTCCTACTGTTATTACTGGAATAGACACTGCATTTTTAATTTCTGTTACAAGTTCCGCAGAAAATCCACCATGAATAGCGGTTGGAGCCCACATATACTCATCTTTGATATGTACAGCCCTCGAAACATGCAGGCACTGTACTCCACATTCCTCCAAATAGGTAGCAATTACTGCGCTGTCATGTACGTCTACACCTCCCAGCACCTCATCTGAACTATTAATACGAGCAAGTATTGCAACCTTACCATCAACTTTTTTCTTTACTTCCTCTACAATAAGCCGTGGAAAACGCATACGGTTTTCAAAATTTCCGCCAAATTCATCCACACGTTTATTTGTTCTTGGTGAAATAAATGAATTCACCAGGTAACCGTGAGCCATATGGATCTCAACAGCATCAACTCCCGCTTTCATGGCACGCTCTGCTGCATCTCCGTATGCTTTTACCATTTCATATACCTGATCTGTTGTCATCTCCTCTGGAGTATCTTTTCCCAGAACAGAAGGAATTGCTGTGGCCGCCTGTACCGGTGCTCCTGCGTTTTTTGCATTTCCTTCCGGACCTGCATTCTGTAATTGTATAGATACTTTTGCACCTTCCGCATGACAGGCATCTACAATTTTCGCAAGACTGGGAATACTGACATCATCAAACAAGCAAGGTTTTCTCGGTCCACCCTTTGCTTTTTTATGTACGACAGTAGCTTCTATGGTTATTAAACCAAACTGTCCTTTTGCACGTTCCGCATAATAGGCAATAGACTGTTCGCTCCAAGTTCCGTCCCCATTGGCAAAGTTGTTTCCCATAGGCGGCACAACAAAACGATTTTTTACAGACATTGGGCCGATTTGTATAGGTGTAAACATATTTTTAAATTTCATCGTATTATCTTATTCCTTTCGAATTTACTCGGGACTACAGAAACCTTACAGCACTGATCGTCTCGAGCATATCTGTATTTTATTCTGCCAGTATTTCAGGCCAGGCTTCCTCTAATACTTTTATGGTGTTTTCATATGTATAAGATGCAGCACTGTCAATGCCTTTTTCCAGATAGGCATCTGAAATCACTTCAACTCCTACCACTTTAGGGTCTACACCTGCAGCCTTTATCATTTCTACAAATCCTGCTGTATTCTTTGCTCCGGTACCCGGTGCAAGACGATCATGCATAGACTCATCCCTCAATACAGTATCTGCATATGGTCTTTCATACGCATCATTAATCTGAATTGATGCTACCTTCGCAGCCTGCTCCTTGGTTAGAATATCATAGGACTGGTCCGCTCTTACCCAGTGCCATGTATCTAATATCAGCATTGCATTATCACATGCAGAAACCTTTACTACTTCCCATGCTTTATTTAAATCCGGTAGTCCACTGTATGGCATAGGTTCTACTCCAATAATCTTTTTGCCGGCTCTGTGGCATAATTCTTTTAACTTTTGTGCGGTATACTCTACAGAATAATCTTCCATCAGACCACAATTAATGTGTTGTACGTCAAAAAGGTCACACATATGAAAACACATCTGTTCTTTATACTTCTGTTCATAAGATCTATTTTCTTCTGCCCACTGTACGATGTATTCCACCTCTGTAACCTTCATATTGTACTTATCCAGAATATTTAACAAATCCTGATCATATAACCCTTCATTCAGGGCATCTACATATGTTTCTGCTCTTAAGCCAATACCCTCATATCCTGCCTCTTTTGCTGCTGCAACACGATCCTCAAATTTACACTTGTCACCTAATGTCCATGAACTTACTGTAATGGGATGCTTTTTTGACATAACTTTTGCTCCTTCCGTTGTTAAGATTAAACATGTTTTTTTCGTTTTCATAGGATAATCTTGTTTATTTTTATTATACAATCATTATATTTTGTTGTTAAATAAAAAACAAATCAGTAATTTAATGCAAATCTATAGATTTTATTTATAGATTTGTTTACGTTTGGAAAGAGCTATTTATTTTTTTCAATTTATCCGTTATGTTTAGAGACTTTTATGCAGCAAATCCAAAATTATCCGCAAATCATCTACTCCCATTTGTCCTGGTGCGGATACTTTTCCCACTGCCCCAAAAGTAAGAGAAGAGCCAAAAACTTCTCCACATATTCGGCTGATAACACCGGATCCAGACATAGACATGGTTATTACCGGTACATCTTCATACAGGGATGTCATCTCTTCTGTAGCAGACAAAAGCGTAAGTACATCCTTTTTGTTCTGTGGCATTGCAGCAATCTTCGGTATATCTGCCCCCAATTCTACCATTCTGGCCAATCTAGATAGTATCTCCTCTTTATCCGGAGTCTGATTAAAGTCATGATTAGACGCAATCACCTTAACACCATGACCATGTGCTGCAGATATAATCTGCTTCACTGCTGTATCTCCAATCATCAGTTCAACATCGATCAGATCTACATTGCCGGTGCTAACCACGCTTTCGTTAATCTTCACATATGTTTCAGTATCAACCGCCTTCTCTCCTCCCTCGCTTCCCGTACGAAAGGTAAACAAAAGCGGAATGTCTCCCAGTATCTCCCGGAGTTCTTTCAGGATTTCTTCTGTTTTGGAAAAATGAAAGATATCTTCATACCAGTCCACCCTCCACTCTACAATATCTGTACCTACGCGGCGGATTTCCTGTGCGGAACTTAGAATTTCTTCTTTAGTCTTTCCAACAATTGGCACACAAATTTTAGGAGTTCCTGTCCCAATCTCAACATTTTTGACTTTTACTGGTTTCATCTGTTTTCCTTCCTCTCTTAATCAACGTTATATCTAGTTCTATATTTCAAGTACTTTTTTCATATGTTCGATCGGCATAGGCTGCCCCATCCATAACTCAAAAGCAGCTGAACCTTGGAAAAGCATCATTCCCAAACCATTCATTGTTTTACAGCCTGTTTCTTTTGCCATTTTCAAAAGCGCAGTTTCTCTAGGGTAATACACAACATCTGTTACAATTAAATCCGGTCTGAAAAAGGACTTATCTGGAATATACGTCTGCCCCTCCAGTGGCTTCATTCCCATACCTGTTGCATTCGCGAACAAGTAACTGTCCTCTATCTCAGCCTTTAATTTACTCAAATCCGCCAAATCATACAAATTTGCCGTACAATCAGTGTTTTGATTAATCTTTCGAACTGTCTCTTCTGCATTATCCCAAAATTTATCTTTTATATTAAAAATTGATATCTCCTTTACCCCATCTAATGCTGCTTGTATCTGAATAGCCGTTGCTGCTCCTCCTGCTCCTACAACTGTTATTTTTTTCCCTTTTATATTAATCTGGTTGTCTCTAAGTGACTCCATATAACCGATACCATCTGTAATATGACCTGTCAGCACTCCATCATCGTTTACAATTGTGTTTACTGCACCGCATAGTTTGGCTGCGGGTGAAAGGTTATCCAAATATTTATGTACTACCGTTTTATTTGGCATAGAGACATTTGCACCTTTCAACTTCAGCGCACGCAACCCCTTGATTGCGTCTTCCAAAGAATCATTATCCACTTCAAAGGCCAGATAAGCATAATCTAATCCAAGTTTGCTTAATGCTTCATTTTGCATCGCCGGAGAGCTGGAATGACGAATGGGATAAGCCAGTAGACCGATTAATTCTGTATATCCTGTTATTTTTTGTGCCATACTTTCTTTCCTCTTTTCTTCTTTTTAATACCGCTTGTTAATAATTAAACAACACCTCGTTTTCATTATAGTTTATCATTATTGATACTTCCAATATATATTTTATACTTTTTTGATAGCTTTTTCCTATTGTTTTTGATATGATATATACAAATTTAAACAAACGTAGGAGGTTTTTATTATGACATTGAACCAATTGCTTTACTTTCAAAGCGTTGCCAGAAACCAGCATTTCCGACAAGCCTCTTCGGAATTGAATATTTCTCAGCCCAGTCTCAGCCGCTCTGTCTCTTCTCTCGAGGAAGAATTAGGTATCATCTTGTTTGAAAGAGCCGGCAGAAATATCAGGCTTACCAAGTATGGGCAAATTTTTCTGGAGCATGCAGACAGAATATTAAGCGAGGTAGATATAGCTCAGGAGAGAATGAAACAATTAGCCGGCAGTAAAGGACATGTCGATGTGGCTTATGTATTTCCATTGTCAAGTAGTTACATCCCCCATATGGCACGACAGTTTTTAAAGAAAGATAAAAATGGCAAAATAACCTTTAGCTTCTACCAGCGAAATACCACAGACTTAATTGCAGGTCTTAAAGCAGATAAATACGATATTATTTTCTGCTCATATGTAGAAAACGAACCTAATATCCAGTTCATTCCGGTTATTCATCAAAAGATGAAGATAATCACTCCTCTGGATCATCCTCTTTCCAAAAAAGGATATGCAGAACTTTCCGATCTTGAGCGTTTTCCGGTTATCGGCTATGAAAAGACCTCTGGATTAGGATGCTTCACAAACCAGTTTTATAAAGCGCACTCAATTGAGCCTCATTTTGTATGCGAATCGCCAGATGAACAGTCTATATCTGCACTTGTTGCTGAAGACTTCGGCATTGCTTTTGTTGCAGATGTAGAACAGATAGCTGACGGGCGGGTATGTATACTCCCCCTTAAAGATATGGACTTGAATCATACCGTTTACCTTGCATATAAAAAAGACCATTACCTGATTTCTGCGGTCAAAGATTTCATACAATTTATCAAAAAAGAAGGCACGCATTTATAGCTGCCTTCTTTAATCTTCTGGCAACTAATCTATTGGCCCTCTCTGCTTATCCATATACAATATTCTTAAATCAATATATCACAATTCATAGTTATAATCTATTGTTTTCTCTAAAAACATGCATTTGTTTAATCATTTATAATCCTCTATAATAAGTTTATAAACCGCTTGTTAATACAAAGACAACACTTACATCCAATACTTTTATGATGATTCAGGAGGATTTGTCTATGAAACGTAACTACAAGCATATTTTTGAACCCCTCACCGTTCGCAGAATGACTATGAAAAACCGTATTATGATGACCCCTATGGGTACAAATTACGGCGAACAAAGCGGAGAAATGAGTTTTCTCCATATCAATTATTATGAGCAGAGAGCACGAGGCGGCACCGGACTTATTATGGTGGAAAACGCCAGCATATACTCCCCAGAAGGCTCTAATGGCACAACTCAGCTAAGAATCGACCATGATAATTTTCTTCCCAGACTTTACAAATTGACAGAGTCAGTACATAAACATGGAGCCTGTATAGGTATACAGTTAAATCATGCAGGAGCATCGGCTCAGTCTGCACGTATTAATATGCAGCCCGTATCCGCTTCCGACATCCCCTCTAAAGCAGGTGGCGAGATTCCTCGTCCACTGGAAAAAGAGGAGATTTATCTGATTATAAAGAAATTTGGGGAAGCAGCTAAACGTGCGCAGATGGCGGGATTTGACACAGTTGAAATTCATGCAGGACATTCTTATCTACTTAATCAGTTTCTTTCTCCCGTCTATAATAACAGGACTGATGAATTTGGTGGTTCTGCAGAAAACCGTTCACGTTTCGTGCGTCTGGTTCTGGAGGAAGTACGTGCACAGGTAGGACCATTTTTCCCAATCTTTCTTCGCATAAGTGCAGATGAGTTTGCCGAAGGCGGAAATACACTGGAAGATACACTGGATTCCCTTAAATATTATCACGAGGAGGCCGATGTTCTTGATGTGTCCTGTGGATTAAACAGCTCTATTCAGTATCAGATCGATGCCAATTATCTTCCAGACGGCTGGCGTTCCTATATGGCCAAAGCGGTAAAGGAGAAATATGGAAAACCATGTGTCACAATGGGCAATATTCGCAACCCTCAGGTAGCTGAGGATATTCTAGCCAGAGGAGATGCAGATATTATCGGTATTGGCCGTGGTCTCATTGCTGACCCTGAATGGGTTAGAAAAATAGAATTGGGAGACATTAATGACATTCGAAAATGTATTTCCTGTAATATTGGATGCGCTGGTAATCGTATAGGCATTAACCGTCCCATCCGCTGTACAGTAAATCCTGCGGTTCCTGATGGAGAGGTCTACAAAAAACAGCATATTCGTAAACCTTGTAATGTAGTAGTCATAGGAGGCGGAACAGCAGGAATGGAAGCAGCATGTACAGCCGCCGAAGTAGGTTGTACTGCATTTTTAATAGAACGCAAACCTCACTTAGGTGGTTTAGCTATGGAGATTTCTAAGATACCAGACAAAAAACGTCTGGCTGATTTTCCCAATTATTTAATTCATCGTTCTCAAAAGTTAAAGAATTTATATACTTTTACCGGAACCGAAGCATCAATAGATCTTATCCAAAATCTTAAACCGGATTTAATTGTTAACGCAACAGGTTCTTCACCACTTTTGCCTCCTATCCCGGGGCTTTTAGATACTATTGATCAAGATGGATCTAAAGTATATTCTATATTAAATATGATCAGCCACGTAAATGATTTTCCAGAAGATTTATCTGGTAAAGAAGTTGTTGTCATCGGCGGTGGTGCAGTCGGATTGGATGTAGTAGAATTCTTCGCCCCTCGCGGAGCTCAGGTCACTATTGTTGAAATGATGTCTGTTATTGGTAATGGTATTGATCCAGTTTCAAAAGCAGGTATGAATGAATTAATGAAAAAACATAAAGTGCGCCAGATGACAAACACCGCTCTTAAACATGTTCAACCAGATTCTTTTCTTGTTGAAACAGCAGATGGTCAGGAACAACTTACTTTTGATTACGGTTTTGTCTGCCTGGGAATGAAAGCAAATCAACCGGTTCTTCAGGATATACAAAATACTTTTGATGATGACAGTACTACTGAGGTAATCAATATCGGAGACAGTACCCGGGCACGCAGAATTATTGAAGGAACTGAAGAGGGCCGGAATGTTCTTAATACTTTGGAAAAATACGGCTATCTATAAAAATATAAACTTTATACAGTATTCCTCTAACCAAAGAGAGTACCGTGTTTATCACAAAGCGTGATAAACACGGTACTCTCTTTATCTTGATCTTCTATCGTTATCCTAAATTCCGTACTTTAAACTCTCTTTGCGCTTCTCGTTTTTGATCTTTTTTTGCTATATCATCCCGTTTATCATAAAGCTTCTTACCTTTAGCGAGACCTATTTCAACCTTAACAAGACTTCCACTGAGATATACCCTAAGTGGAACCAGTGTATTTCCCTGTTCTTTCATTTTGCCAAATAGTTTATTTATTTCATTTTTATGGAGAAGAAGTTTCCTTATGCGTAAAGGATCCTTATTAAAAATATTCCCTTTTTCATAGGGACTGATATGCATGCCGTTTATAAAAACTTCACCATTTTCTATACGGACAAAGGCCTCTTTTATACTGCACTGTCCCATACGCAGTGATTTAACTTCAGTTCCATGAAGAACAATACCGGCTTCATACTTTTCCAATATAAAATAATCATGATAAGCCTTTTTATTATTTGCTATCAGTTTACCCTCTGCTTTTGCCATAACATTCCCTCTCTTTAAACTTCAAGTTAATCATCATCTACACAAAATTCAAAATCTATAGTTCTTTGCAGGCGATCAACTCCCAATACACGTATTTTTACCTGTTGTCCAAGTTTATACACATTACGGGTATGTTCACCTACCAGTTCATATTGTTCTTCCTGATAATCATAGTGATCATCTTTCATATTTGTTACATGAACAAGACCTTCTATTGTATTTTGCAGTTCCACGTATGCACCCCACTTTGTCAGCCCTGAAATGACCCCGTCAAATATATCTCCTATATGCGACTGCATATACTCTGCTTTCTTCAACTTAATAGTCTCTCGCTCTGCTTCTTCTGCGCGGCGCTCCGTTACACTAGATTGGGCAGCAACCTCTGGAAGAATTTTTTCATAATGGGCTATTCTTTCCTTTTCCATTCTGCCCCTTATATTTTCTTTGATAATTCTATGAATCTGCAAATCCGGATACCTGCGAATTGGTGAAGTAAAATGCGTATAATACTTGGCCGCAAGACCAAAATGCCCTGAATTTTCGGGAGTATATTTAGCCTGTTTCATAGAACGAAGTGCCAATCTGCTGATCAAAGCCTCCTGAGGGGTACCTTCTACTCTTCCCAGCAATTTCTGTACTTCTTTTGGTTTTATCTCGCTGTTCCCAACATGCATATGATAACCAAAGTTGTTAATAAATGTACTTAATTTTCTAATTTTCTCCTCGTCCGGCTGTTCATGCGTACGATAAAGAAAAGGAAGTTCACGCCAGAAATACTCTTCTGCCACAGTTTCATTAGCCATGAGCATAAAGTCTTCTATAATTTTAGTAGCAACATTTCTGTCATATGGCTTTATTTCTACAGGCTTTCCCTTTTGGTCCAGAATAATTTTTGTTTCCGGAAAATCAAAGTCAATGGAACCTCTCTGTCTTCTTTTTTCCCTTAGGATAGACGATAACTCCGCCATCAAAATAAACATAGGCGTCAGCTCTTTATACTTATCACTTTCTTCTTTCACTGGCAGATTTTGTTCCTCGAGAATATTTGAAACGCTAGTATAACTCATACGCTCATTTACGCGAATAACTGTTTCAGCTATGATATGATCTGTCACATCTCCTTTGTCATTAATCGTCATTATACAGCTTAGTGCAAGACGATCCTCACCTGCATTCAAAGAACATATACCATTTGACAATTTATGGGGCAGCATAGGAATTACCCTGTCAGCCAGATATACACTTGTCCCCCTGTTCAGGGCTTCTCTATCCAGAGCACTTTTTTCCTGCACGTAGTTCGACACATCTGCTATATGCACACCAAGACGATACCCCTGTTCTACTTTTATAAGGGACACTGCATCATCCAGATCTTTCGCATCCTCACCATCAATGGTTACCATTTGCCAGTCACGCAGATCCATTCTGCCTGCCATATCAGCTTCACTGACGGCTTTTCCAACCCTTTCAGCCTGGTTCATTACCCGCTCAGGAAACTCCACAGGAAGATCATATCCCTTTACAATAGACATAATGTCCGTTCCAGGATCATTAACATGACCTATAATTTCAATAATTTTCCCTTCAGGTTTAGCATCTTCTCCGCCATAAGATAACAGTTCGACAACAACCTTATGTCCGGTCATTGCTCCCTTTTCCTTTCCTGATGGAATATAAATATCCTTAAGTACTCGTTGATTGTCAGGACGGACAAAACCAAAGTTCTTATTTTTTTCGTAAAGTCCAACTATTTTTGTGGTACCATGTGACAAAACGCGAATAATTTTCCCCTCTGTTCTTTTTCCTTCATTCCCCCCCTGTCTGTCTGCTTCTTTTGTAATAATAAATTCAACCTGATCTCCCTGAAATGCACCATTAATATTGTCCTCAGAGATAAAAATATCATCCGGTTCGCCCTCACGAATAACAAACCCAAAACCTCGGGCATTCGCCTGGAATACACCTGTAAGCCGCTTTGCCTGACCTTTTGTATATTTACCCTTCTTTGAAACAAATACCTTTCCCTCATTCTCAAGAGAATCCAACACTTCCTTCAACTCACTTCGCTGTTCTCTGGGTATCTGTAGAATTATAGCAATTTCCTTTAATTTCATAGGTACATAAAAATCATCACAAATTAAATCATAAATAACTTTCTTTCTCTTATCAAAACTCTGATCCATATCATCACCTTCTTTCTGTTAGCCAGTATTTTCATACTTATCATAAACAGCATGTTATACGGACTTGCTGCTCCATTAATTAATTATGGACATATACACAGTATCTCCCTTGACTCTATATAAATATACCTTGACTTTCACGCTGTTTTCTTGCCATAAGAACGAAAAAAACACTCTATAACAACCGCATAGAGTGTTCGATCATCTTATCTTATTAGTTAAATACACCCAAGTTCAGTACCAGTGCCAAAACCATAAATAAAATAGCCAGAAACTTTGTAGACTTCACAAGTGCGCCTTCCATTGAGCGCCCTTTATTCTGCCCCCAATAAGTATCAGCAGCTCCACTGATTGTTCCAAGTCCTGCAGACTTGCCTTCCTGAAGCAGAATAATTGCTGATAATGCAATACAATCTATAACAAATATAATCGTTAAAATAATCTTCAAAATATCCATTACTCTACACCTCCTGCGGATAAACCACAATCATCTTATCACAAAAAGATTAAATTTGCAATAACTTTTCCCTATCCCCAGTCATAATATACACTCAATACCCTTAATAAAGAATTAAATTAACTATGTATTTTCACCGTCCCTCTTGGAGCATGTTCAAGTACTATTTGCATAACTGCTGAAAAGCGCCCTTCATATGCTACCTTTGGTACAATTATCGCTTCATTTTCCTCATAATAATAACCAATTGTCTTCGGAGTAAAAACAACCTTATTTATTCTTTTCCATTCGTAAAAGGTGTGATTTTGATTTTGTGCCACAGTGATGCCTTCTTTACCAAATGTCACAAAACATATATCTCTGTATTTAGGGTCTCGCCTCAGCTGACGGCGTGCCCGAAACTTAAGTAGCAAAGGCGTGTACCCAATAAATACAAATCCAGCAGCAATATAATAACCAAGATATATAACTGAATGTCCGCCAGTTATAAACAAAATAATCCCCATAAATACAACGGCCAGACCGAGCACATTTATCAAAAAACCCGAAAATTTTGAATAAGTATGAAATAGCATAAAATCATACAACATACTTTCTGTCATATAAACCTGTATTTTTTCTTCCATAAGACCTCCTTCTAAAAAAGCCCCTTGTATAAGATTAGTCAAGAGGGCTCTTTTAAAATATTTGATTATTATACTAAAGGAAATTTTATTGCAAGGGAGCCTCTTCTCCGGTTACTTTATAACGAGCCCAGCCCTCAGTAGAATAAATTCCTTTTTCTTTCTTTTGCATATATTTATCAAAAGCTGCTACAATAAATGGGCAAAGGAATAGAGTAATAACAGAAGCAGTGGCACACTGAGCTGTGGCCATATCCACATATCCAGCCATAGAAGGATCTGCCTGCCCCACCGCTGCCGGGGTCTGTGCAGAATTCAATGCGGTTGTACCAATCGCTGCTCCCATTGCATTTCTTTCCTTTTTCGGCAGAAGAAGATTAAATAGAAGGAAAAATATTACTGCTGTTGCTGCCGAAATCACTCCAAGTATAATCCCAGATGCTCCTGCTTTTACAAGAGTGGATACATCCGTTTTAGACCCTATAGATATAGTCATGAAAAACGTCACAATTGGCTGTGCTGTTCGGCATGCATGCCTGAATTCACCATCTACATTCCCCCACACAAAACCAATCAGTAAAGGTACCAGCACCGCAACCATACTCATAAAAGGTATAGACGCCAGTCCTGTGGCCCCTAAAGCAACCAGCGTAAAGAACGGACCATCATTTAAAGATAAAATAGATATAGCTCCTGTATCTGATGCATTGCCAAACTGCGAGGATAGTGATATATAGAGAGATCCATTAGAATTCGTTATTGCCGCAATGATAACAAACGGAGTCAATCCGAGAAAACCGCTGGGACCACAAATCTTCCCTACCAAAAGTCCCAGTAAAACACCAAGAAAAAATTTTACGGCTGTCATAGTCACCCCTTTATATAAAGGCATTCCCACCTGTTTTACGTTAATCGCGGAACCACATACAATAAGAAACAGCCCCATCATAGCGGCATTACCGTCGTAAAATAATGCAGTCACATATCCCCCTATTTGAAATACCTGGGGGCAAAACGTAGCCAAAATTACAGCAATCAGCAATGGGATTATGACCAATCCTCCCGGAAGCTTTTTCATTTTATTTAGAAGATCCAGATCTTTATGCTCACTATTTACTTCTTTTACCTTTTCACTCATTTGCTAAACTCCTCCATTCTTAACCGATTTGTTTTACTTTGATCTATCATCATTCATTTCTCTAAATATTCTGTCAACGATCTCGCATGCCGTATTGTCATTACCAGTTAATCCCCCCTTGCCAATAGCAGGCAGACCATCATAATTTCCAATAAGCCGGGTCACATCAGCCTGAGGTATTACATAATCCAGTACTTCCAGGCATTCAACGCCCAACTGGTAACAAACATTCACCATTGTGTCTCCGCCAGTGGTATAAAGCCCGGCTATTTTATCACGGCCTATTCGTTCCATAATTTTACAAACTATGGTTCCCAACCCTGCATTTATGCGATCTGCGCTCATGCCATCGGGATAATGATGCTTTTGATCTTCTGCCTCAAGATTTAACAATTCACCGTGCAGCGCTGTTTCCAACAGGACAGCTCTTGGCTGATTTGGGGAGTTTATGAGTTCAACCACCTTGTTTACTGCACAATAAGCCTCATTAAGCGCTTCATTTCCTCCGTTAATCAACGCCGCCGGATTTACACTAATGCGCACATGCCGAGGATCACTGGTTAGTACCTCCATCTGTTTTCTGGTAACGGGCGTTGCACTTCCCGCTGCAATCAGCACTGTCTTCCCTGTTTCATCAGGTATCTCTTCCGGTATATTCGGTTCCTCTTTTTGTATCATACCCCTGTTATATGCCAATTTTGCTGTAAACGGTCCCGGATCAACTGAAAGCACCTTCCAATTAAGATCAATGCAAGCCTTAGCAATCACATTTATATCTTCCAACGTTATTGCATCTGCCACAATCACTTCACTTCCAGCAGCCTTTGCCTCACGAAGCCCTGATTTAACTGTGCTTACTCCATCCAATACTTTATCCAATGTAAGCAGACTGACTTTTCTTTTTGTCTGGCTTTCCAACAGCCTTGGAATATAATTTTCTTTCACCGGAGTACGAACATCTTGTGCCACCGGTGTATTGATCAGCGCAACTCCATCTATCACTGAGTAACCTCCTACTAGGATACGCCGGGACTGCGGCATGGCAGGCACGACAACTGCCATGGTATTTTCCAGCTGATCCAGCATAGCATCAATCTCAATACCAATCCCTCCCCGACACGTTGTATCAATCCTCTTTTGAAAATATGTAACCCCCATCCTTTTTAACGCCATGGTACTTTGTTTTACTTTCTCATAAGCTTCATCTGCCGGCAGAGCTCTGGAATTACTGCTTATCATAATCGCATCCAGCTGTTCCACTCCTTTTCCCTTCTCAGCTGCTTCTTCATTAAAGAACACTGCAGTCCTCGCCTTTGACCTTGCAAGCAATACCCCAGTTGTATTCGCTCCTGTCAAATCATCTGCAACACCTCCAATTAAGGGCATCATAACACCTCTCTTTCTGAACATCGTTACCGTTCTTTTTTATGCTTCTTTATTGCATACTCTGCTACGACCTTTGTAGATTCTATCATGCTGACAGATGCCGCTACTCCTTTCCCGGCAATGTCAAATGCAGTCCCATGATCCACAGAACTTCTAATAAACGGAAGGCCAAACGTTAGTGTTACAGACTTTTCAAAATCCAATGTCTTACATGCAATATGACCCTGATCATGATACAGCGATAATATTGCATCATATTTACCTGATTTACCTATGTGGAACACAGAGTCCGCAGGACAAGGTCCCACAGCACGTATCCCCATTGCCTGAGCTGCTAAAACAGCTGGCACCAGTTCTGTTTGTTCTTCTGTACCAAACAGACCGTTATCACCGTTATGAGGGTTTAGGCCAGCTACTGCAATTAGAGGACTTTCAATCCCTATCTTTTTTAATTCCGTATCAATATGTATCACGTTTTGAAGCACAACATCTTTTGTCGCATATCGGCATGCATTGATTAAGGACATATGACGACTGACAAAAAACACTCTGAGTTTATGGCAGGAAAACATAGTTAGAGCATATTCTGATTTAGTAAGGTTCTGATATATTTCCGTATGTCCGGGTTCTTTTACCCCTACTAATTTAATTGCACCTTTATGTATAGGGGCAGTTGAGACCGCATCAATTTCCTGTTTCATTCCCAACTCAATTGATTTCTTTATAAAATCAACTGACATCTGTCCTGCCAGTGCCTGCTCCGCTCCCCACTTTATTGTTTCTGTATTGTAATCTCCCGTTTCAATAATATCGATAATGCCATATTCATATTTGGCTTCTGAAGGATTATCGATTTTATGAAATTCTAATTCCTTTCCTGTGGTTTTCCCGGCCCTTTCCATGATTGCAATATCACCGATCATGATTGGTCGACATATTTTATATATATCTTTATCGAGCATTGTCCCTACACATATTTCAGGTCCGATTCCCGCCGGATCTCCCATTGTCAAGGCCGTTACCGGTCTGAATTTTTCTTTCATTCGCTTTCTCCTTTTGTTTTCGTTTTGTTTCGTTTTAATTTTATTATTTTATTTTTCATAACTTTATGTTAGCGTATTTTTCCATATAATTCAAGTATATATATTGTTTTATTGTACATTTGTCACATTAAATAAATACATATATTGTTTTTTATGCAATATATCACAAATTTTCATGTTTTTCTTTCGTTTATTTTCGTTTTTTCGTTATATTTATAATTTAAAAAAGACCATCACATTTATTAGTAATGGTCTGACTTTCATATATTTATATTTATTATCTTGCAATTTGTTCTTCAATCCGCAACAGCTGATTATATTTCGCCACCCGTTCTGTACGGCAAGGTGCACCTGTTTTTATCTGCCCAGCGTTAAATGCAACTGCTATATCTGCAATTGTAGTATCTTCTGTTTCACCTGACCTGTGAGAAATTATAGCGTTGTAACCTGCTCTTTGAGCCATTTCAATTGCCGCAATCGATTCTGTTAAGGTTCCGATTTGATTGACCTTAACAAGAATAGCATTGGCCACATTCTGTTCAATCCCCTTTTTCAATCGTTCTACATTAGTAACAAAGAGGTCATCTCCCACAAGCTGCATATCATTTCCAAGTCTTGTAGTAAGCAATTCCCAGCCATCCCAATCCTCTTCATCTAAGGGATCCTCAATAGATTGTATAGGAAATTGCATTGCCAGATCTTCATAGTATTCAATTAATTCCTCTGCAGAGCGCACAATTTTTTGTCCCCTCATTTTACTTTCCCCAGGAAAAATATATTTTTTAAACTCTTCGTTATATAGTTCTGAGGCCGCAACATCCAACGCTACAGATATATCTTTTCCCATTTCATATCCCGCATTTTCTACTGCTTGTTTCAACACTTTTAACGCCTCTTTCGTATCAGGAAGATCCGGAGCGAATCCTCCTTCATCTCCTACCGCTGTACTTAACCCTTTTTCCTTTAAAAGACGCTTTAATGCCTGATATATTTCAGCACAGATACGCAAACCATCTTTAAAACTATCAACCCCCACAGGCATAATCATAAATTCCTGTATATCCAGTGTATTATCTGCATGCGCTCCTCCATTAAGAATATTCATCATAGGAACCGGAAGTTTTTCCGCTTTAACGCCTCCCAGATATCGGTAAAGAGGAAGTTTTAAAGCATTGGCTGCCGCCTTTGCAGCAGCAAGTGATACCCCCAAAAGCGCATTTGCACCAAGATTTTTTTTATTTTTACTCCCGTCAGCTTTAATCAGAACTCTATCCAAAGCAGCCTGATCAAATACATTTACACCAATCACCGCTCGAGCCAGCTGATCATTAACATGCTCAACTGCGCGTTCTACGCCTTTACCAAAGTAGCGTTCTTCATTATCCCGAAGCTCTACTGCCTCATACTTTCCGGTCGACGCTCCTGAAGGTACAGCCGCACGTCCAACAGTATCTTCCCCCACAAGTACTTCAACTTCTATTGTAGGATTCCCTCTGGAATCTAAAATTTCTCTTGCGTAAACATCACGAATCGGTAAATACTGATACATATTTCTCTTCCTCCTTATGAGGAAATAGTATTTCCAATTATCTTATCTTAATTCGTTGACTTTTAATATTTGCAGCTGTACAATTCGGTTAGAGTGAAAACTATATATAAGGCAGGAATACCAGAATGAAAAATAAAATTAAATATTTTGCTTTGTTGACATGTAGTACACTAGTTATGGCCATAGGCACTTATTTTTTTAAATTTGCTAATAATTTTACTTTTGGAGGTATTACAGGACTTGCTGTTCTGGTAGCAAAAACCGGCTTTATGTCAGCCAGTGATTTTACTTTTATTATGAATATGATATTATTGGTCATCGGTTTTATTGTACTAGGCCGAAAATTTGCAGCCAAAACAGCATATTGCAGTATTCTTCTGTCAGTTGTGCTTTCTCTTCTGGAACGTGTTTATCCAATGAATCATACTTTGACTGATCAGCCCATGCTGGAACTGTGTTTCGCTATCGCTCTTCCCTCACTTGGCTCAGCAATTTTGTTTAACATTGGTTCTTCCAGCGGAGGCACAGACATTATCGCAATGATATTAAAAAAATATTCCAGTTTTGATATAGGTCGTGCTCTAATTGCCTCTGATATTCTAATTACTGTCGCAGGCTGTTTTGTGTTCGATATTAAAACAGGATTATATTCTTTCCTTGGTCTTGCTATTCGTTCTTTTATGATTGATACTTTTATTGAAAGTTTTAATCTCTCTAAATATTTTAATGTAGTATGCGATGACCCGGAGCCAATTTGTGATTATATTGTAAACACCTTGCACAGAAGTGCTACCGTGTGCCTTGCACAGGGTGCCTTTTCAGGGAAAGATAAACATATTATTTTCACTGCACTAAATCGCCCCCAGGCGGTCAAATTACGTAATTATATTAAATCTAATCAACCAGATGCATTTATTTTAATTTCCAATACAAGTGAAATTATTGGCAAAGGATTTCATAGTATTTAACAAAATATAGGATTTATAACATGCACTGAATATAAAAGGAGTATATCTTATATGAAACATCTTGTAATTGCTGAAAAACCTTCCGTGGCAAGAGACATTTCCAGGGTTCTTCAATGCACGAAAAAAAACAACTCTTATATGGAAGGAAACAATTATATCATTACCTGGGCACTTGGGCACCTTGTGACTCTGGCAGATCCGGAGCAATATGGAGAGCAGTATAAAGCCTGGAACATGGAGACTCTTCCCATGCTCCCCAAGAACTGGAAACTAGTTGTCATTAGACAAACCAGCAAACAATATCAGTCCATAAAAACTTTATTACATCGTAGTGATATCTCTGATGTTATTATTGCTACTGATGCAGGAAGAGAAGGTGAACTGGTTGCCCGTTTAATTCTTGATAAAGCCCAAAATAATAAGCCACTGAGGCGGCTCTGGATTTCTTCAGTAACAGACAAAGCTATCCGGGATGGCTTCTCGAATTTAAAGCCAGGAAACAACTACGATAATTTATACAAAGCAGCATTAGCACGTGCGCAGTCCGATTGGATAGTTGGAATCAACGCTACACGTGCACTGACCTGTAAATACAATGCACAGCTTTCATGTGGCCGCGTCCAGACGCCTACTTTAGCAATGATATCCTACCGCGAAAATGAAATACGCAACTTTTCTCCGGAATCGTTTTATGGTCTAAAGGCAATTGCCCGTGGTATAACATTTGTCTGGAATGATACTAAAACAGGAAATAAAAAATCTTTCAATAAAGAAAAAATCAAGTCATTGCATGCAAAATGCACTGGTTCATTGATGATCACAGAAATAAAAACAAAGGAGAAAAAGTCCTATTCTCCTGCACTTTATGATCTTACCACTCTGCAAAGAGATGCAAACCAGCACTATGGTTTTTCAGCTAAAGACACGTTGAATATTATGCAGCGCCTGTACGAAAACCATAAAGTGCTGACTTATCCAAGAACTGACTCCCGCTATATCACCTCAGATATGACCAGTACTTTAAAAGAAAGATTACGTGCATGTGCCGTAGGACCCTATAACAAACTCGCCGGAAGACTTTCCCTGCTGCCTTTAAAAGCAGATAAGTCTTTCGTGGATGACAATAAAGTTTCTGATCATCATGCCATAATACCTACAGAACAATTCGTCCAGCTAGATCATATGTCAATTGAAGAACGCAAAATATATGATATGGTGGTAAGACGTTTTCTTGCTGTATTATCTCTTCCATGTATCTTTGAAGAAACCAGTCTTTTAGGAAATATCGGTACAGAAACGTTTTCAGCCAGAGGTACAAAAATTAAACAGTATGGCTGGAAAGAAATCTATGATTCCGATTACATTGAAACGGATGATGAAGATGTAACTGCCAGTCAGGTTCTGCCTGATATTCAGAAAGGTGAGAAACTTCAAGTCACCAGTTTAGCCATCACAGAAGGTAAAACAAAACCGCCAGCATATTTTACAGAAGGCACTTTAATATCGGCAATGGAAAAGCCTTCAATGTATATGAAGCATAAAGATAAGACGTTGATAAAAACTCTTGGAGAGACAGGCGGACTGGGTACCGTTGCTACCAGAGCAGATATTATTGAAAAGCTCTTTCACAGTTTCCTGATGGAGAAAAAAGGTAATGAAATTCATCTTACCGCAAAAGGTAGACAACTCCTTGAACTTGTACCTCAAGATCTGAAACGTCCTGAATTAACAGCCGATTGGGAGCTTCGTCTTCAGGCAATAGCTAAAGGAAATACATCTAACACTGCATTTATAAAAGAAATCGAAACCTATACACATACATTAATTCAAGAAATCAAAGCTGCTGAAGGAAAATTTCGCCATGAAAATATTACTCGCAGTAAATGCCCCGAATGTGGGAAATTTATGCTCGAGGTCAATGGGAAACACGGTAAGATGCTTGTTTGTCAGGACAGAGAATGTGGTCATAGAGAAACCATTGCCAAACACACAAATGCACGTTGCCCTGTTTGCCACAAAAAAATGGATTTAACAGGAAAAGGTGACGCACAGCGTTTCATGTGTTCATGTGGACACAAAGAACGACTCAGTGCTTTTGAGGAACGCCGAAAAAAAGAGGGTAAAGGAGCCAGTAAAAAGGATATCAACAGCTACCTGAAAAATCAGGAAAAATCCACAAAAGAACCTGTTAACAATGCTTTTGCTGATGCATTCTCTAAACTTGATATCAAACTATAATCTGGTAAATATATAAAGGAGCTGTCGCATATCAATGCGGCAGCTCTGCTTTTTAGTGAAAAAAATGATCTCCAATCTGAATGCCATAATCACCATTACCAAAATATAAACAATCTCCTACAGGATTGACCCCTGCAATAGCATCTGCAGCAGCCTGCATTGCCGTATCTGTATAACCACCGCTGGCCAGCACACTGTCTAACCATCCGGTCATGGCCGGTCCAAACTGTCCTGACTGATAAATCACTTCAGATATACTGCCCGGATAAACACCGCTTCTTACTCTATTCATTATAACCGCACCGACTGCAACCTGTCCTTCATAAGGTTGATTTCCAGCTTCACAGAAAATTATAGCTGCCATCAATTCCTGTTCTCCAGCTGCAACAGACTGTCCACCAGTATCCGTTGCTGTTTGTACTGTTTCTGTGTAGGCGGCTTCCTCTTCGGCAACTCTTTGCGCTTCAGCTTCAGCCCGTTGTGCCGCTTCTGCGGCAAGTCGTTCTTCTTCTTTCTTCTGCTCCTCTATTTTCTTTTGCTCTTCTTCATATACAGTTTTTGCTTCCTTTGCTGCCTTTTTTGTCTCAACTGTCTTTGATGCAGGTATAACTTCTGCTCTCTCAGCCAGCATTGTATATCCATCAAATTGATATAAACTCTGAACGTTAACCGCTTCTGGCATTAAAGATGCCGCATGTGCGGTAAATCCAGCCGTCAACAATGTACATACTGTAATCCCTGTCAAAACCGCAATAAATTTTTTTCTTTGTAACATATACTATAACCTCCTGATTTTTGCAATATCTTTACGTGTTCGTAATAAGCTCGTAATAAAATATATGCTTAAAATTTCAAACTTATTACAGATATTACAGAATTGTTACAAAAATTATTTTAATACAAAAATGCTGTTTTGTCAACTTTTTTATTTCCTCCCATTTTTTACCATAAAAATCACAAAATATAATCCACATTTATTAGTACTAAAAACCAACTTATCTGACCTTAATAAAACCCGGGTAAAGGAGTTTACCTCCTTTACCCGGGTTTTATTTTCTTCTTTATTCAGCAGTGACTCAGATTCTATTTCATTCTAAATACCGGACTGATTTTTTTATAAAGCAAAAGTACAATTATAGATACCAGTACCCCTTTTAATAAATTAAACGGCACTACCGCAAAAAGCACAAATGTAGGTAGATCTGTGATACCTGAATTTATCGCAGTTCCCATCTGCACAAGAGCATCTATCGGCATAACAAACGCTGCCGCATAAGCCGGAAGCAGAACATATGCATTAAGCAGGCCACCTATAACAGTCATACAAAGAGTGCCCACAGCCATGCCTAAAAGCGCACCTTTTCTTGTTCTATTTTTCCGGTAGATTACTCCTGCAGGCACACAAAGTGCACAACCAATCAAAAAGTTCGCACCTTCCCCTATTCCAGCTGTAATGGTTCCATTAACTACAAGATTCAAAAGAATTTTGACTAATTCTATGATTACGCCCGCTAAAGGTCCCATCACGAAACTGCCAATCAAAACCGGTACCTCACTGAAATCAATTTCATAAAACGACGGAGCAAAAGGAAGGGGGATCTCAAATAGCATTAAAACAACTGCAATGGCAGACAACATACCTATCTGCGCCACAGTTCGAATTCCCATTCTTGGTTGCATTTTTGATACTACATTTGTTTCTGTACTCATGGTTATTTCTCTCCTTTAATAAAATATTTAATAGTTAAGAAAGAAAATCTTCATGGAAGTCATGTCAATTGTGCATAAATAAAAAACCCCGGACTAAAACATCCGGGGTTGTATCATGCATTTACGGCAATCATATCTTCTCTCATCCAGACTTTACTGTCGGTACTGGAATCACACCAGTTCAGCCGTTATTAAAAAACAACAGGTCGCGGACTATACCGCCGGTTGGGACTTTCACCCTACCCCGAAGAATTCATTCTTTTTATATAGTTCATTATAACCTATTATAAAGGATTATACAAGTGCTTTTTTTAGTCATTTTGCACAAATTTTAGCACGTTTTTCGTTATAACTAATTATAACTTTACGGTCATTTGTCGTAAATTTGTCGTAAAACCAATTACAAGTTAAGCCTTTATTTACAACGTTTTAAAAGAATCTCATATGATCATTTGTCGTAAAACTTCGCACTTTTCCTTATTATTCATTTTATCCATCTGTTTCTTTACCCTATCCATATTCAATTTATCATATACTTTTAAAATCATTTTAGGATTTTTATGCCCCATAATATATTGCATGGTCTTTATATCAACCTCATTCTCTGCCATATTTGTACAACCATTGTGGCGAAAAGTATTTATTGATATTTTAGGGAAATCGTTATTAGTTGCTTTATTATAACGACTAACCATAGTATACAGTTGTTTATTTACAGTCACAGCATATAGGGGTGTCCCACTATCAGAAACAAACACAAAATCAGAATACCCATCCACAACTAAGATTGATTTATTTTTCAGCCTTTCCGAATGTAATATCTTAAAACATTCATAAGCCAGCTCTGTCATAGGTATCACCCGTTCTCTGTTTTTATCCGTTCCATATGTGGCATAAAACTGCACTTTTCCATCCTTTTGGCGATAAACAATACCATGATTTATATTAATTTCCCTATTCTTCAAATCTACATTTGACCAATCTAAACCGATAATCTCATTAGGGCGTGTTGAAGTCTCCTGAATAATAGTAAATAACAATCTATATTTACGACCATTTCGATTATAATTTAAAATCTCATTGAAAAATATTTGCTGCTCCATAGGAGACATTGCATCACGTGGTACCGTCTTCGTATAATCGCTACAACAACTATCTGCTGGATTACGTCCGATCACCTCATCATCAACCAATAGTTGTAATGATGGTCTTATTATCTTATGTAATATTTGTATGGTTCCATTAGAATATCCACCTTTTGATTTTTTAGAGTAAAACATTTTTATATCTGACTTTCTAATATCAATAATTGGTTTTCTCCCTAATACAGAGTTTTCAATATCTTTTCTATAGTAATACATATAATTGTTATATGTAGCGTTTGCGAATACTTTTATAGTAAGATATTTCTTTATGCAATCGGATAAGGTAATCTTAGATTCACTAATATTATAGCCATCATTAAGTTTTTCTTCCAACTCCTTCTGTTGCACACGCAATGATGGTTTATCACGTTTGCCCTTTGGAGTCTTATCCGTCTCCACTAACTTCCAACTATATAATGAACGTCTTACTCCATCTAAATCTTCATATTTATATTCATAACTTCCATCTTTCCTCTGGCTCTCCCCCGTTCTAAGTAATCTATTTTTACTATCTTTTCTCTTATCGGACATATTCCTATGCTCCTTTCCACAAAAAAAAGAGCCTTGATATGATATTTATAAAATACCACATACAAGACTCACAGTCCAATTTATTCTTACAACGAATAACTTTTTTCAATATATCTATCAAACAAGCGTCTTTTTATTAATCGCTTTGTTCCAATCCACAAAACAAACTCACATTTGTCACTATTTGTAATTTCTTTCAACTTATTTATTCCAATACCAGAATATGCAGCTGCTTCTTCTACTGTAAGATTTAACTTTTCCCATATTGGAACTTCTTTCTTTCCCATACTTCCACCCCCAAACAACATATAAAATTTAGAATCTTATAATTTAAAACAAGGAATCTGCTATCTTTAAATCTTCCATGTTCTGTCTATATTTCTCTATTTCATCAACCAATCCATAAAAATCAACATCTGAATATACCTTCCGTAACATAGAGTCGGTTTTCATTCTGTTAATCATCCGATAAGCGTTTGTCAGCATTTTTTCATAACATGGAGGAAGAACGCTTTCTGTTT
>POVV01000121.1_pt1 | contig 67233 bp, 44 predicted proteins | sample 1560271 | NCBI WGS metagenome assembly POVV01 (sample SAMN08337232, study PRJNA429181) | Bioreactor metagenome, whole genome shotgun sequencing project. | biome: cows' rumen and soil; feature: anaerobic; isolation source: anaerobic chemostat enrichment culture, galacturonate as sole carbon... | reverse complement strand
GTGTTTGCCGTATTCGTTTTCAAGAAGATGGCGACATATCCGTAAAGGCGGATTACAGAGAACCTACGGGTTCGGTTCGTTCGTTGCTTGCTTCTTCCGATGGTAATTTATATATTGGGTACATGGATGGTTTTGCTATTCTATCTCCTCCCAAAGATACGATAAAAGCCTTTTATACCACGCACAACGGCTTATGTAGTAACTTTGTCGGCTGTATAGTTGAAGATAGAAAAGGACATATATGGTTGGGCACTAACTCTGGTATGTCTCGCTATAGTCGGCACCAGCATCTCTTTTATAACTACTATATTGCCGGGAGCAATCGCTCTGCTTTTCTTTACGACAAAATACTTTTTTGGGGCAATAACAAGAGCCTTACGTACTTTAACCCGGATGATGTTGATGCATATCTACCCAATGAGCGTTTGTTGATAACAGGCTTGGAAGTAGATGATCATCCGGTGGGTATAGGCGAAGAGATTAACGGGCAAACAATATTGACCGATGGTATTCCATACACCCCATTCATTACACTCAATAATGACAATCGCGACTTTGCATTGGTGTTTAATAATCTTTCTTATTCCGAAGAGCAACAGAAGTATAATTACCGATTATTGCCTTATCAGGAAAATTGGTTGATATCCAATGAAGGCGAAAAAGCCTCTTATACAAACCTTGCCGAAGGAGATTATACTTTCGAAGTGAAGAATATCTATCCAGACGGAAGGAGCGGGGAGATAACCCGGTTGAAAATAACAATCCTTCCCCACTGGAGCCGAACGCTCCTTTTCCGTTTACTGGTTTTTGTACTGGTGCTTGGTATGATGGCATACCTGTTTCGTTGGGTGAAGTTACGACAAAGGCGGTTGGAACACGAGATGCAGATGAAACACGAACTGCTGAGTGTCAGCTTGGAACGTGAGAAGGAAAAACAAGTAAGGATGGAACGTGAGAACTTCTTTACCGGTGCGGCTCATGAACTACGTACTCCGTTAACACTGATCCTTTCTCCCCTGCAAGAGTTGCTACAGCAATTGTCTCCTTCAGAACCTGTCTATGCCAAATTGCTGACGATGTATAAAAATGGCTCGTCTTTGCATACCTTGGTCGATCATCTGCTATATGTTCAAAAGATAGAGGCAGGGATGGTTACCTTGCAACTGTCCGAAGTAGACATGACCGGGTTGCTCCGGGAGGTATGCGAATCGTTTGATCAAATGGCGGAAACACGCAATATTCAATTTAATGTCAGCTTACCCCCAATACCGGTCAAACTATGGGTTGATGTACCTAAAATAACCTCTGCCATCATAAACCTGCTTTCTAATGCTTTTAAATATACACCCTCAACAGGGAGTGTTTCTTTATCGGCTGTACGTATATTCAAAGACGGCAATTATTATTGTCAGATAACCGTTTCGGATACTGGAGAGGGTATCCCCAATGAATCGCAGGAGCGAATTTTTGATTCATTCATTACCGGAAAAAGCTCACCGGCTTTTTCAACAAAGATCGGTATTGGCTTGCGTATAGTGAAAAACACGATGGACCTGCATCATGGGTTGGTTACCTTGCAGAGCACCTCCGGTCAAGGTAGTGTGTTTTCACTTGTCATACCTGAAGGGAAAGCTCATTTTGCGGACGATGCGTATGAGTCGGTCGATCATCGATTGCATGAGGCTTCCTACAAAGAAGAATCCTTGATGCCCTCCTCGGTAATCAAGTCCGATATACCGGTCGAAAAAATGAAAAAGACGCTGTTGCTTATTGAAGATAATGTCGATATACGGCAGTATATTGCCAGTCTTTTTTGTTCGAAATACCTCATTCTCGAAGCAGCTGATGGGGAGGAAGGAGTACGTATGGCTACCGATAAACTGCCCGATCTCATAATTTCGGACGTTATGATGCCTGTCAAAGATGGATTTGCTTGTTGTCGCGAGATACGCCAACAGCAGGAAACAGCACATATTCCTATTCTGATGCTGACTGCCAAAGCTGAAGATGTCGATGTGTTGCAAGGTTCTCGTAGTGGTGCCGATGACTATATGATGAAACCTTTTAATCCCGAAATTCTCAAAGCCAAAGTCGAAAACTTGATTCTTCTGCGCGAACAGTTGAAACGTATTTATACGAAAGCGTTGATGCTTAAGCAAGAACCTGCTCACGAAAAAGCCGGCGATGAGTTTATGCAAAAGCTGGTCAATGTGATTGAGGCCAATCTATCCGATGAAGGTTTTAATGTAAAGGCACTTGCGGAGCAACTCAATATGAGTCAACCGACCCTGTATCGTAAGGTGAAACAACACAGTGATCTGGCCGTAATCGATATGATTCGTAGTGTACGTGTAAGCAAAGCTGCATCATTGATTATGGAGAACCGTTATTCCGTTCAAGAAATATCCGAAATGGTTGGATTTACCGATGTTCGTACGTTGCGTAAACATTTTACTGAACAGTTTGGCGTACCACCATCCAAATACCTGGGAGATAAATGAACCTGCCCCTAATTGAGCGATGGCACTTGTGGGAAGCGCGACCACGCTTCGTACTTGCTGCCTAGCTTTTCCAACGATTTGCGCCACATGTCCTTGCTCTCTTCGGTTAATAGGTAGGAAGCCTTCTCTTTGCTAATCATCCACGAGTTTTCGGTAATTTCTCTTTCCAGTTGTTCGTATTGCCAACCCGAATACCCCAGAAAGAAGCGTATTTTCCCTTCAACGGGGTTGCCTTGTAGTATGTATCGCTTGATGGCATCGAAGCTTCCGTTTATATACAGTTCTTGATTTACCTGAAAAGCCTCCGGTATATCGGGCAATGTATGAAGATAGAACAGTGTGTCCGTACAGATAGGCCCTCCTTTGAAAAGTGGTATCGTGTCAATATACTTAAATTCGTTAATGAGGTGATTGAGCGAAAGCGGGAGCTCTTTGTTTATTATTAAGCCCATTGTGCCCTCGTTCGTGTGGTCTACAAGGAGCACAACCGAGCGTCTGAATGTTACATCGCAAAGGAAAGGCTCAGATATGAGTATCTTTCCTTGCGATGGAAGTACATTGTTCGATTCAATTTTAAAAATGTCAGCTTCATTATTCATGCCCCTAATATAATAATTATTTTTAGGAACAAGCGATTTGTTGCTCTATTTTAAATATATTTCTATTTAAGTGGATGATTTTCAGCAAAAAGGGACATTCGTTCATCCAATTCAGCATATTGATGATCTCCTATAAAAGAGGTGCAAGCGCGTAACCCCTCTTGATGACTGCCGGTGGTAACGAGCGAGATAGCACTTACGCCGTAATACATCAACTCTTTGGCCAGTTCGCCACTCGTCATACCCGGATAACCGATAGTGAAGTAAAATCCGTCGGCAATGGGTTTTCCCAAATCATTGTCATACACCAAGTGAAATCCATGACGTAGGAAGATTTCCTTTAGGCGGTGCGCTCTTTCTCCGTATACCTTTACTTCATCGAGGAAGTTATATTGTCCGTCATTAGCAGCTTTCAGCATGGCTGCCATTGCAAACTGAGCCGAGTGGCTGGTGCCCGAGGAGAGTGCGTAAAGCACCCGATGTATAAAGACGGTACCAAAAGTACCACCTCCGTAACGCTTGGTTAATCCGGGGTAGGAGCGATGATAGAGCTTGTCGGATATACAGCTTACGCCAATGCGCTGTCCGGCATAGCTAAAGGCTTTCGAACCCGAAATGAGTAGAATGTAATTATCGGTATAATGTGCCACAGTCGGTTGGTACGGAGCTTCGAACGGTGTGCTAAGATTCTCGCGGAAGTCCATGGCAAAGTAAGCCAGGTCTTCGAGCACGATTACATCGTATCGGGTAGCCAGTTGTCCGATGATGCGTAATTCTTCATCGTTGAGGCAAATCCAGCTTGGATTATTGGGGTTGGAGTAGATGATGGCCGAGATATTTCCTTTTTGGAGATAGCTTTCCAGTTTCGCTTGCAGCTTCTCTCCGCGATAGTCGTACACATCAAATGTTTCGTACTTTTGTCCCATCACCAACAGTTGTTGTTTCTGTACCGGAAATCCCGGATCGATGAATAAGATGGTGTCTTTCTCTTCGTTGCACTGGCTGCAAGTAAGGAAGGAAGCAAATGTTCCTTGCATTGAGCCTGTTACCGGTACACAGCCTTCGGCTTTGAGATCCACATTGATAAAAGCTTTGATAAACCGAGAGGCTTCCTGCTTCAATTCGGGCAGGCCGTTGATGTCGGGATAGAGGCTGGCTATGCCATTTTGTAGGGCCTCGATCTCTGCTTTCACACCTACTGCCGATGGGGGTAGTCCGGGTACACCCATTTCCATTTTAATAAACTCAACACCCGATGCGGCTTCTGCTTTGGCAGCAATGGCTTTTACTTCGCGAATAGTCGCTCTAGAGAAGTCGACTATTTGAAATTCACTGATCGTTTGGTCGATCAAGTGACGCTTAATTGGAGTATCTTTCATATTTCTGATTTCTACTAAGAATAAATTTTATGATACAAAGATAAATTAAATTACTTATAATCAAGCATAGAATAAAAAAGATGAAAAATATTTCTTATCAGCTATTGCAGGTATGAATAAAATATCTACCTTTGTAACCGCAAACGAGAGCGTTTGTACTGAAAGTACTAAATGGTTCGGTAGTTCAGTTGGTTAGAATACCTGCCTGTCACGCAGGGGGTCGCGGGTTCGAGTCCCGTCCGGACCGCTTTATAAAGAAGCAAAATAAAAAAAAGCCCTGTAATTATTGAATTACAGGGCTTTTTTTTCCTCATTTAAGAAAAAAAGAGTAGTTTAGAGCAGTATTCACTTGGCTTATTCGGCAAATATCTTAAAAGAATCTATACCTATGGTTTCGCCTTTTATCAGACCCATATCCTTTAGCATAAGGACAAATTAAAAATTAAAGAAACTTGGCTCATTTGGTCTGAATCGCTCTTTGTCATTTTGAGATTTAGTTTTATCAAAGAGGTCTTTTAGGTGATTTTTATCAGTCAATGAGATGCTCAATATTTGTAGCACTTCGTATGTACTTCTGTTCAGTTGCATATCGTGTTGAATGATTGCCACCAAACATTAAGTGCATATGTCAGCTTCCCTTTTTTAGGACAATCAATAATTAGACTGCTAAGTTAATAATTTTATTATCTGTTTCGTACTTTCTTCTGTATTCATTGGGTGACATGTCACCCAATGAATGGTGCGGACGAGACTCATTATAGTCCTGCATCCACTTCTGAGTTATTTCCCTAACATCAGTTAGTGTCCTAAAAATATATGCATCTAACACTCCTCTTCGATAACTACCGTTGAAGCGCTCTACATAACTGTTTTGTGTAGGACATCCCGGTTGGGTATATTTTATTACTATATCATTAGCTTTACACCAATCCTGAAATTTAGTTGAAATAAATTCAGGGCCATTATCGCATCTTATAGCTTCGGGCTTTCCCTTAAGCCATATTACTTTCTCCAATATTCTTATAACACGTTCTGCCGGCATTGAGATTGATACCTCTTGAGTTAAGGCAGAGCGATCAAAATCATCCAGTATATTCAATACACGAAACTTACGGTCGCATTCCAAACTATCACTCACAACGTCCATTGACCAAGTTTGATTGGGAAGATCCGGAGCCACAAGAGGCTGCTTAACTCTTGCCGGTAATCGTTTCTTTAGCTTTGAGCGTTTATTAAACCTCATCAGTTTATAGACCCGATACACTCGTTTATGATTCCATTTTTTGCCTTCGCGACGTAACCTTGAATAGATTTTCCAAAATCCCTCACCAAACTCTGAGGCTTCTCGAATGGAATCAATTACCTCATTATCATCCTTCTTTTGAGCATAATAGAAATACGAACGATGAATGGACAGTAACCTGCACGCCCGAGTGATGCTGGTATCGTAATCCGTTGCTATTTCTGCTACAATCTCTTTCTTTACCTCGGGCTCTATAGTTTTTTTTCGATAACATCCTTTAGGATTTTATTGTCTAAAGCTAAATCTGCGTACATCTGCTTTAGACGCCGATTCTCTTCTTCAAGCTCTTTCAAACGCTTTATATGGCTTGAATCCATGCCGCTATACTTCGACCGCCAATTATAAAGAGTCGCACGAGATATACCATATTCACGACAGATAAGATCTGCAGATATACCCCCCTCCTCAAGTCGATTGACTGCTTTTACGATTTCATGCTCACTGTGTCTTGACTTTTTCATCTTGTTATTCCTCCTTGACAAATTTAATAAGATTTGTCTAATTTAAAACAGTCCGATTTAAAGGGAAGCACACACTATTTTAGATTTTAATGGGACAGCAATGATATTGTTTAGTTTCTTTCCATAAATATACGAAAAAAAATGATAACTCAATATAGCCTCTAAGGTTTTTCCACAGACTCTCGGGGGATTACAAGCATAGAATTCTACATGTAATTTAGTTAATCTTCTATAAAAAAAAGTCAGTATGCTTGTTGTGCTCACGTGTGTATCTTATATTTGAAAACGAAATTAAATAATGAATGAAGAAATACGTTACCATAAAAGATATAGCCAGAGAGCTGAATATCCATCATACTACTGTTTCCAGAGCTTTACGTAACTGTAAATCTGTGAATAGTCAAACGAGTGAACTGATTTGGAAGAAAGCGACCGAACTTGGCTATAAACCGAATCTTTTGGCTCAGGGGTTTAGAAATAGCAGAAGTAAAATTATTGGGATTTTGGTTCCTGATTTACAGCATTACTTGTTCTCCAAGTTCATATCTGATTTTTCAAACCTTGCTTGGCAATCAGGTTATTCGGTGATGGTATTCCAGTCAAGCGATAAGTATAAAATCGAAAAAGAAATTGTCAATATTTTGGTCAACTATCGGGTAGCTGGCGTTTTATGTTCAATATCGATAGAATCAAAAACTGGAGAACATTTTAAAGTATTGAAGGAAAGTAATATACCACTTGTATTCTTTGACCGTATTCCACAGGATATTGATGCTTCTTGTGTTGAAATGGATAACTTTCGTGCTGCTTACGATGCGGTCACCCTATTGATCAGAACAGGAAAGAAGAAAATTGCTTTTTTATCGACGTCAGGCCATATCAATGTGTTTGGCGATAGGCTGAATGGTTATAAGCAAGCATTAGTTGATAATAATTTGGATTATAACGAAAGCTTCATCATCGAGCAACCTGGGCATTGTATGGATGATGGATATTCCGCTGCTCGAAAACTATTGGAATTGGAAGAGAGCCCTGATGCCATTTTGACCGTATCTGACGATTCTGCAATAGGAGCTATAAAGTTTTTAAAAAATAAAAATATTCGGATTCCACAAGATATATCGGTGGTCGGTTTCGATAATGGCCCCATGTGCATTGTTTGTGACCCGGAATTGACTGTAGTAAATCAGCCGATCGAAAGATTGACTATTGAATGTTTTGACCTTTTAATGAAACAAATAGATAGTGGAATCATCCATTCAGAAAGAAGAACCATCAAGGGCGAAATAATTTTTAGGCAATCATGCTAATTATTATGTACTAAAATGCTCACGTGTGCTTTTGATTAATATATAAATTTAAGAATAATGAAAAAGACAATTTTAACTTTTTGTGCTATCTGGGCATGTATCATTACCAGTTTTGCCCAAGTCCTAGAACAAAATGCAAAAAAGTATTGGGAAAATGCCATTGCTGACCCCAAGGCATCGCATCTTGCCCGACCATCCAAAACCCAATACGATTGGCAAGAAATGGAGCTAGGAATGTTTATCCAACTTGACCCGGCCACCATTCAGGAAAGAGAATATGATAACGGAACAACAAAAATGGAAGACATCAAGTTTGAAAAACTGGATGTTTATGATTGGTGTAGGGCAGCCAACTCATTCGGAGCCAAGGAAATTGTATTTATGCTTGCTCATAGCGGTGGGTTCTGCATGTGGCCAAGCACGACAACTCAATATCACATTGGCAATACGGCCTATAGAGGAGGCAATGGGGATGTGGTGAAAGAATTTGCGAAAGCGGTTCGTGAAACAGGCCTAAAAGCAGGTTTCTATCTCTGGTCTCCTCATCCTTCAGAAGAAGCCGAAGATAAAAGTACGATTGCCTATAGTAAACTGGATAAGGTAACGACTCGTGAGCAATCCAACCAGATTTTGAAAACAAGGTTTCATGAAATCGTAGACCGTTTAGGAACAGATATAGTTAGCGAAATATGGATTGACCAACCGATAAAAGCTTCGTTAGGTAAAGAGATTGCGCAACGGGCTCCGAACGCTGTAGTATTTGCCGTAGGCTGCCATGATCCGTATCCCACCATCCGTTGGCCCGGAACGGAAACAGGTACGGTGATGGATCCCTGCTGGTCTGTTACCGACTCAATCATAATGACTAAAAGAGTAACCACACAGTATGAAGCCGACAGAAACCAGATACAGGGGAGAGATAACCCCGATGGTAACTATTGGGCGCCATTTGAAGCCGACGTTCCTTTACATGATAAATTCTGGCATTTCCGACCAGAAGCCTTAAATTACAGAAGGTCGGTGGAAGCTCTGATGGATTGCTATATAAAATCGGTGGGGCGAAACAGCTTTTTGATATTAAACTGTGCGCCTATGGCCAACGGGGCTATCCATCCGGACGACATGAAGCGTTATCAGGAATTTGGAGAGGAAATAAAAATCAGGTTCGGTCATCCGATCGCTCAAAAGGAGAGAATCGCTGGTGACGAAGTATTGCTGAACCTGAAAAAGCCCGCTAAAATCATTTATACAGATTTGTGGGAAGAGTATAAATATGGACAACGAATCCGCAGTTATGAGATTCAGGCACGGATTGCTTCAACAGGGCAATGGATAAAAATTGCAGAAGGGACATCTGTAGGGAGAAGAAAGATCGATCCGGTTGATGAGACACAGTACGTTGACCAACTTAAGCTAAGTATTAAGTCATCGGTGGGAACACCGTTGATCCGTAAATTCCAAGTACATACAAAAGAGAAAAATCATTCTAATCTTTAAAAAATAGAATAAAATGAAATCAAAAAAGATCTTTAACTTTATAATTGTGTCTTCTATTTTTGTCATGTGCGTTACAAATGTGTATGCACAGGAAAATAGAGAAGATTTGTCTCATTGGGTACATGATCACTCAACGGCAAAAGAAACGAAAGATGAATATGAAGAGAGGATGAAATGGTTCAAAGATGCCAAATTCGGACTGTTTATACATTGGGGGGCTTATTCCGCCCTAGGAGGTGAGTGGGATGGGAAAGTGAGCACAAATGGTGAGTGGATTCAGGAAATGCTGAGTATTCCAAGTTCGAAATACCAAGAATATGTTAAATCATTCAATCCAGTTAAGTACAATCCGGATGAATGGGCATATATCTTTAAGGAGGCAGGTTTAAAGTATATCTGTATAACGACCAAACATCATGATGGCTTCTGTCTTTGGGATTCAAAGGTGAATAAAGATTGGGACATTGCAGTCTCAAAAGGTAAAAAAGAGCTGTTAACTCCTCTTGCTGCAGCGTGCCGTAGTGTCGGAATCAAATATTGTATTTATCATTCGGTGCTTGACTGGCATCATCCTGATTGGCCTGGTAGGCCGGCTTATAATGATCTGGCAAGTGGGACTCCGGACAAAGAACGCTATGTCAGGGGTTATTTATATCCTCAACTGAAAGAGCTTTTCACCGATCAGGAGATAGGTATGATATGGTTTGACGGTACATGGGACGAAAAGAATTGGAGCTCCGAAGACGGAAGGCAACTCGAAGAGTATACACGTTCACTTCAACCTGACGTAATAATCAACAACCGTTCAGGTTATTTGCCTTCACAGCCAAAGTTTGAGTTCTTGTCTGATATCAAACATCCATACGGCTTTATCGTTCGCGGTGATTATATTACGCCCGAACGTGATGTTCCTCCCGCTCAAATGCCAGGGCTTGTATGGGAAACTTGTCAAACAATGTGGAATCAAAACTCATGGGGTTACCATCGGTTGGCACCATTTCGTTCGACTAAAGAACTAATACATCTGTTGGTTCAGGTTGCCGCTAAAGGAGGCAATTTACTTTTGAATGTGGGACCTACTTCCGAGGGGGAAATTCCCATACAGGCAAAAGAATTGCTTTTAAATATTGGGAAATGGTTAAAAGTGAATGGTGAAGCCATTTATGGCACTTCGGCTTCTCCATTCCAAGAGCTTCCTTTTGAAGGTTATTGTACAAGGAAAGCAGATAAACTGTATTTCCATTTAACGGGACAGCCTGTCCGGGAAATAAATATTCCATTAAAAAACAAAATAAAAAGAGCCTATTTTCTGTCAAGTCCCGATCAGAAACTTGTGACTAGTTTTTCTTCTGGGTTGGTTTCGGTGATATTGCCAAAGCAAGAGCCGGATCCGTATGCCACTGTAATCGTACTGGAAATAGCAGGTGAACCTGAGACCTCCCCGGCTGATGAGTTTGGCAATAGGATCATCACATTAAATGCATCCGAAGCTCTGTTGCAAAGTAGCTCTTCTCGTCTTAAGTGTGAAGAATTTGTTGGGATAAAAAATATAGGAAAATGGACGGATGGATCGGATTGGATTGAATGGGGATTGAATGTGATTAAAGAAGGTTCATTTGATGCGTATCTTGTGATGGCTTGTGCCGAATCTTCCGAAGGAAGTAAGATCAGCTTGACAATTGGTAATCAGAAAATCGACTATGTTGTGTCAGCTACAAGCGATGGGTGGACTAATTATCAGGTGAGAAGGATGGGGGAAGTGAAACTTTCTTCAGGGAAAGCCCAGGCAATGTTAAGAGCTGTACAATTAAAAGGAGAAGCTGCTAAAATCCGCAAGCTGATTCTCATTCCCAAAAACGACTAATTACTTTAAAAAAAGGCATTCTGAAAGAATAAACAATATTATCTCTGGTAAGATAAGCTATATCAAAAAAGTTGATTTCGAACATTATAGTAGGTGAATGCGAATAAGTCAATGGGGAAGTTCGTCATTTTTTTAAAGTTGTACCTTATGGTTCTTTTTATTTCTTCTTTGGATATGGCGCGTTTGGCTGTTTCGGATCAATCCAAAAACCCTGTGGGTGTTTTATGTAGATAAGCAAAAGTGAACTATCTTTGCGCTCAAATTAAAACACCCCATCCCATGAGTTCTAATCGCAGCCTACATAACTTACTACGAGTGATCTTCTCCGAAGTTTTAATGGAGAATTTCGACATTTCCGGTTGGCATGACGACTCTGACAAAATCGTAGTTTGGATTGAAGATAAAAATATGTGTAATGTGTTTATTATAAGATGGTTAATTTTGTGTTATATGGTTTTTACGGGGCGCTGTCCATAAAATTGTGTAAATGGTAACTTGGGTCTTACACAGTGATATGTCCGGACCGCAAGGCATAAATAGTCTACATTGCATAAAGCAGCTCTAAATTATATTTAGAGCTGCTTTTTTTTGTATCTGATATACTTAAGTCTTCTTCTTCTTTTTGATATAAAAACGATTCATCGTTAAGGGTATGATAATATTTGGTTTGTTATTCGGCTTATTTATTATTGGTATTGGATTCTTTATGAAGAAATATCCAGATACAATTGCAGGCTACGATACGATGTCGACGCAGAAGAAGAAAATGTCGATATAGAATCAATTGCAGCGCTGTAATATAATGAGCTTAAAGACAGATTATATTAAAATTACGATATTGTAATAGGTTCACTATTTCTCACTCAAAGTTTCCTTAATTAAACTATCTACATCAAAGCCTATAGTATATATCCTTTTTTCCTCAATATTTTTTATTTCTTTGATTAATGTGTGAGGCTTTACCCTTCTTGTCATTTCTATTTCCATCAATCTGTTTGGATATCTTTTACGTATCTGATCAATATCTTTCATGAAGAGCGAATCGTCTCCCAAATACAAAGCGGTAGCTGCCTGTTGAAGAAAGAAGGCACCCAGACTATCAGGGTATTCTTGTAAAACAACTTCTAGATACTCTTTGCTTTTGCCAAAACTTTGGTGTGCCAGATCGAACATTTCTTTGGCCGACTGAAATAAACCTAATTGAAAAAGGTATTCTCCGGTGATGGCTCCCTTCTGTGCTGCCGAAGTTTGTACAAAAAGAGCCGCATCCAATTCTCCTAATTCGGCTAAAAGTCTGGCTTTTACACCATAATAGTCCGGATTAAAACTATCTATTTGTAGTGCTTGATCTAAAAGAGTGATGCATTTATGTGTAGAGTCGATATCGTAAGACGATAGCATCAAGGAAATAGCTTTTTTATAATAACGATCGGCTTGTGGATGAATATGATGGGGAGTTATATCTACTTGTTTACGCGGGGAACAACTAATCATAAATCCAATAAGAAAGGAGAGAATAGTTAATTTTATAGACGCAATACCTTTCATGGTTCTGTTCATTCTTTTTGTGTGTTTTTAATAAGGTAGATGAAATAAAGAGAGAACTTTTCGTAGTTAACAACTACGAAAAGTCTCTTTTCTGTGTTGAATTGTGACGATACTTTACAAACCTAATTCTTTTCTAGCCCAGGCTTCATCTTGAAAGTTTATTTTGTATAAATAGATGTTGGCCATATTCCACCAACCACTTTGTCCCGAAGATACCAGTGGATCAGCGTTTCGTCGAGCCTCCGGAATAAAGCGAATATATTTATAAGCTTTATCTGCCTCTACTTGTTTATCGGGAGTAGCGTGTCCTCCTCTGGCTGTAGGCATTGTGAAGTTAATCGTTTCGACCTTAACCCAATCACTATCTACGTTTGCTCCGGTTGTACTAACCCATATGCCTGCACGTTTTACGTCTCCTACGCCATCACCATTATGTCTGCTATCATATTCGAAGCTGAATGTTTGTATGGGTTCTTTGAGGTTAAACTGTACGTAGTGGGGCTTTCCGCCAGGGGAGACAGCACTCCATAAAGTGTGATAGTATGTTGTGACTACCCCATCAATCAATCCGGGGATGCCTTGTCCATCACCACTTTGTGTGGCATTAGCAGAAATCATAGCTGCTGTGAGGTCTATCTTTATGCTTCGAGGCGATTCGTTTGAGGTTCCTACGCATGATACCGGAGTTTCCGTTTCCATTCCCGTAGGTCCGTACGTCATGAATTTGAAAGAGTATTCACCGGCAGCTTTGTAAGTATGATCAATAATGAAGCTGGTTGTTGTATTATCGTTGATCTCTTTTTTTATTGTTTTTCGTTGTACGGCATCATAATATTCGATAGATATTTTTGTAAAATCAACCTTATCCGGCATTTGCCATTTCAAGCTGATAAATCCTGCGCCTGGTGTAGCTATAGGGTTGATTATGTTTTGCGGAGCAACGGGAATGAATTTGTCTTGTGTTACCGTCACTACGAACGAACTGTTTTCGCTCGCATCGGGGCTTCGGAATGTGATGCGACCAATTCGCTCTTGCTCCTTAATATTGGGTTTGATTACAAAGCTTTCGGATGCAGCACGCAGAGCTCTGCTAGCTGGTGTAGGAACAATCCATTCTTTAGCCTCTTCCTCTATTTCGTATGTATATGCTATAGCAGGACCGTTAATGTTGAACGGAATAGTGATCGTTTTGCCCGATGCTTCTATATGCTGATTCAATACAGATTCGTCTGCTTCGACAATATACCCTCTTTTTTGTTGCTTGATAAGAAAAGTCGAGGGGAAGTTGTAATTCTCCGAAGATTGCAGTGTTACAGTACAATATCTAACAACCGTATCTGTGTTTTGATCTAACTCGAATTGTAACTCTTGCGCAGATATATTCTCCGGTGCACGTGTGACGGCTGATATTTTGGAGAACCTTAGCCAGCTAACCGTGTCCGGGACGATTATATTATCTAAATTCAAATTGGTACGTACCGGAATGGAAACCTTTTTTTCTTGCGCACTTATTTCCTTGATATAGCCATCTTGTTTGCCCTCTTCGCCTACCAGAATTGCTGGCTCTAAACCAAATTGAGTAACAACAATGTCGTACGCCTGGTGTCCGTATGAAATAGAAATACGCGCCATACGCACTTTGTAAATTTCGTTTTTACCGACCGATACGACAACTTTATCCTGCTGTCTTTCAATCTGACACCATTCAGCATTCGATTCGGCTTGCCAGTTAGTAAACTCTACATTGGTCTCGACGTATATCTGGCGTTCTCCACCTTCCAAAGGAAATAGAATAGGCGATTGATTTTTGTCCGAAACAACCAATGTTTTCTTTTCAAATTCGGTTTGGTAATCGGGAGAGCACGAAACTATTCCGGAACTCAGCCCCAATGTACCTATCATTGCTATAATTATGATGTTTTTTTTCATCTCGGTTATTTTTTCAGATTCTACTATAATTTGTCTGCTCTCGGGTTAAATTCAAACCTCAGTTTAGCTTTTACCTCCCGATAAAGATCGGTAGATTCTATGCGATACTTATAATGAAGCCGAAACTCTTTGTAATATGTTGCACGTCCGTCGGGAGTTTTGATAATATTCAATAAATAAGTATTGTCATATTCTCCTATAGGAGTCAGTTGCACCACGTCGATTGTTTTGTATGGCTTTATTATTAGCTCGTTCGATAATGGATTTTCGGGCAACTGTTTGCCTACTTCCAACACAATACTTTTCTTGTTGATATTGTTCAGTGCCTTTTTATAGTCGCCCATATCCTCATCTCCTGCCAACAATCGAACAGATGTTTGTGTAAGAGGAAATACCCGGTTGGCATTTGTAGGGCGTCTAACTTCTGCACTTCCGTCTGCTTTGGGTATTACAACCGTCGAACTTGTGTAATTGTAAAATGTATTTTCCTGAGTGGTTGCATAATTGTTTTTACGGTGAATGCGCAGTAATATGTGTCTTTTTTTAGGATTATAATTCCATGTTTTTAGCGAATCAATTTTATAATCCAGAAAATAGATTGTATCCGGCGATAGTTTCTCCAAACTCTTTAAGTGCACGGGGAAGCGAACCTGTGAGGTACCGGCTGCTATCTCCATCTGCATATTCGGGAATGTATAGCATTCGGTGGGCAAGAGTTTAGCAAAACGATCTTTCTCAATATCAAAGTTTGATTTATTATATGCTTTAAACAAAGAGTCCGATTCTAATATCCCTACGGTATAAGACTCGGTAGAGGGTTGCGAGCCGCTTAATCCCGCTACCAGAAAGATGGTATCGCCTTCCGGCCGGAGCGTAGCGACTTGGCGATCGTATACCAACTCATTGTTGCTGAGCAGATTTACTTCTTTCTTAAACTGTTCTTGGTCGAAATCATATTCATTGCACGAAACCAAAGTGATAAGTGTTGTACAAAGTACGATATTTGCTAATTTTTTCATTTTCGAGTCGATTATTTTCATGTGATGATTATCTGTCCCATCCATAGTTTTGATCCATGGCAGGAACCTTTAATAATTCGCTGTGAGGCAAAGGCATAAATACCATTCTGGGTTTGGCCACCCGGTCACGAATATTTTGTACATCGATACTGACAAGATTGAAGAATCCTTCATTTCCGTTGGCATTTGTTCTATCTTTTTGTACGTCGAGCCCTCTCCAGTTTGAAGTATTGGCATCTTCTTCCAGATAGGTTCCCCATCTGCGGGTGTCGAAGTAACGATAGCCTTCATTGAACAGTTCCACTTGTCGTTCGTTGCGGATGATTTGTTCAAATGTAGCTTTGTCGGACATATCGCCCGGCGATACTCCCGGTAGGCCGACGCGATAGCGTATCATGTTAAAGTAGGTACTCATTTCGGCCAAATCTCGTGATATACTCACTTCTGTATTCACTCCCGAAGCATCTGGAGTTTGTACTGTTACCGTTCCTTCTACATTATTCAAAGCCTCTATGTATTCCAATAACACTTCTGCATAACGTATGATCGGGAAATGTTTTGGTCCTGTGATAAAGGAACCTTTCACCCCTCCTTTACCTTCGGCAAAAGAGTCGTCCGGATGAATGTATTTAATAGGAGTATAGCCGCTGATACAGTAATCGTTGATGTTGTTTCCCGCACCCGCTAGTCCGGCATCAGTATCATCTCGCGAATACCAGAACTGTCTGTTTACATAATCGGATCCTCCGGCAGAAGCTGAATTCATAGGCCATACTCTACCGGGAAAGCCTATGGAAGCATAGAAACGAGCAGAGCGATTGTTGTACATTTGCGGAACGTTCTCTTTGAGCAGATACTCTCCAAGTTTCTTATTACTTCCTATGGTTTTGGACAAATCTGCCTCGTAGGGATATTCTGCCGATGCATTGTGGATGGTACGTCCATCTGCCATTAGAAAGCAGTCTACTACTCTTTGAGGTACAGACATACCTCCCCAACCGCCAAATTTGACTGGGAAGGAGTGGCGTGTATAACCTGATACTCCCGATGAAGGCATTGTCCAGATAAGCTCTTTATTGGTTTGTGGTATGGCTTCGCCATTAAACATATCAGCAAACGAGCGAATCGGATCAATTCCTCCCGCACCATTTGGAAAAGGAGCTGTAGATACATTAGGAGCTAGTGGATAGGGATTTTTAGGATCTTGTTCTACCCGGTGCAATTCGTAGTAGTTCAAGTTGATAACCTGTTTGGCTGCAGCTGCTGCTACCGCCCATCGGGTAGGGTTGTAGGTTTGGCTGACATAGTAGGCACCATCACTTTGACGCTTCCAGTTTCCGAAACTTCGCCGGGCTGCCTCGCCACCATTAAATAAAGGGGAAGCTTGAAATAGACGCAAACGAGCAATGAGTGCCAAAGCCGCTCCTTTGGTTGGACGGATATAGAAGTTGATGTTCTGTTGCTCAGGACCGTAAATGGCTTCCGTTGCCAACTGGAATTCTTTACATATATAGTCTACGGACTCATCGTAGGTAGCACGCTCTCTGTTATAATATTCAGCCGATTCGGAGGTTGGCAATACTTCGTCGCCCACAATAAGTAGTGGCCCCCAGTTCATGAGTAAGTGATAATAGGCATACCCTCTCATAAAGTGCACGTAGCTTACGTAGCGTCTGCGTTCTATCTCACCCATATCTTCTACCTTGCTTACGTTTTGCAGCATCTTGTTACAGCGCGCTATGACTCTGTACATGTTAGACCATAAAGAAGTGATGGGTAGATTTCGCTCATTGATTTGTCCGACGGAGAATTGAGCTCCCCAGAATTCTCCGGTTTGCCATCTTACGGTTAGTTCGTCCGAAGCCAGTTCTCCCGGATTCCACGATCCTCCCCAGATAGAGCCTGCATCCGGAAAATAACCGGGGGTATTCCATAGATATCCCTCTGCATTTTTCTGGCTGTGAAAGATGGAGTCTTCTTTGAACGTAGCTTCAAAGTAACGATCAACGTCTAAAAAATCGCAGGAGCTAAAAGTTAGCGAGGTTCCTGCCAAAATTCCTATTATTATTTTTATTAGTTTTTTCATTGGATTATTATAATGTAGTGACTAGAATTTCAAGTAAATCTGGAAAGTGTAAGTTGCTGGAATGGGGTAGGCTGCTCCGTTGGCAGAAGCCTGTTCCGGGTCAAAATACTTGACTTGATCAATCGTAAATAGATTGTTGGCTACAAACTCTAAATCAATGGCTGACAATCCGGTTTTTCTGATCCAGTTTTTATCTTTAAGTCTGTACTTCAGACTGAATTCTTGGAAGCGCAAGTATGAACCGTTCCGTTTCCAAAAAGTGGAGAGTTGCGAATTGTTCGTATTGCCACCGTAGGATAATCGAGGAAATTCTGCATTTGGATTCTCTGTCTCGGTTGTTCCTGAGTACCATGCGGGCGTCCAGCGGTTAGCTGGGTTATTGGCCAATTTAATCACATTTCCTAACTCTCCGCTATGAAAGGGAATCCATCCGGCATCGTTTCCCAGTCCCGAACGGTAGTATTCTACTTTGGCTGCGCCTTTGAACAGAATACCTACTGTCAGGTTTTTCCACTGAAAGTCTCCACCAAACCCGTACATCACACGTGGTAGTTGATTCCAGTAGGATAATGGAACCCGGTCGTCTTCATTGATGCGTCCGTCGCCATTTACATCCCGGTATTTAATATCTCCCGGACGTATACGACCAAAAGCACTTTGATCCGGACTAGTATTTATTTCCTCCGAACTCTTAAACAGCCCTTCCGAAATATAGCCTCTTAGGATATTGAAAGGTTTATTTGTTATACTTAGATAGTCGTAAGGGAGTTTGTTCTCTTCGAAATAATCGATAATATTCTGCGAGAATGTATAGTTGGCACGAAGCGTAAAGTTCATATCGCGGTTTATTTGATGGAAATATTGGATATTGCCATCAGAACCGTAACTGTGCATACGTCCTACGTTCGATTGTGGAACGGTTACTACACCCACATACTCCGGTAGTGTGACGCGTTGTTGAAATATTTGATCACGTACATCATTGAAGAAGTCCACTGTAACAGAAAGCTTATCTTTGAAGAATTTGGCATCAATACCGAAGTTAGCCTTTTTAGAAACCTCCCATTTAAGGTTATCAGCTCCAGTAACTCTCTCTCGAATACCATTTCCCCGGTACCCCCAATACGTTCCTGCATTATTGTCGATCAAGGTTAGATATGGGAAGCGACTACCACCAATTTGATCGTTTCCGCTGAGTCCGTATGATGCACGGAACTTTAAGAAGCTTAGCCATGGAATCGTTTGATTAACCCATTTGTAGGCAGTAGGAACCCAACCGGCAGCAATTGAAGGAAAGAGGCCGTATCTTTCACCCTTTTTGAACTGTGCCGAGCCTGTATAACCAAAGTTCATATCCAGGAAGTAGCAATTATCATAACCATACGACACGCGTCCCGATACATTTTGTCGGCGGGCAGGGATAGCGTTGATTCCTAATTGATCTGTTGTCCAGGACGTACTCTGTACCTCTTCCATATAATAGAATAGGAGTGCACCCACATTGTGTTTATCGAATGTGCGATTCCAGTCTGCTTTGGCTTCCAGGTAACTCTTTTTGAATTGGTTTTCACTACGGATATAAATTAAACTTTCCTCTGCCGTACGTAGTGATTTGATTAAGTGCCCTTGTGCATTTCGACCCGATGCCCGATACATATTGGGCCATACTCTGCGCGTTTCGCTGAAGAATGTTTGGTATTCGAGCATGGCTTGAGCCGACAGATTAAGTCCTTTTAAGAACCCGCCAAGCTCTTGCGAAAGTTTGACTGTGGTTAGATTACGCTGCTCTTCTCCAGATGAATACCCCGTATAGTTTAGCATGGCGTATGGAGAAGCCAAATCATGCTTACCGTAAGTAGGTAGCGTACCATCCGAATAAGTTACCGGAAACATAATAGGAGTAAGCATCCGTACAGCACTCCATACATGCCCGGTAGATAAACCGCCCGGACTCACTTTGGTATTGATATTTCCATCAACACCGAAGTAGAGTTTGGTGCTTTTCGTCAAACTCATGTCGATATTGGCACGATAATTCAACTTTTTATAAGAAACAGGTTTCTTAAATACATTTTCTTGTTGTTTGTAGGCGGCAGACTCATCCTGATACCCCAGAGAAACGAAATACTTCGCTATATCTCCGCCTCCTTTGGCGTTGATGTAATACCGTTCCTGCATCGATGTTTTATTGATGATTTCATCAATCCAGTTTACATCGGGAAAAAGATCCCGATCCAGTCCATTTTGTATTAAGTCCAGATCCAGTCTGGTATATAGGTCGGCATCGCCCGACATGGCTTTGGCTTCGTTGGCAAGTTTCGCATAGTCATACGCTCCCAAGTATTCGGGAAGGCGTTTGAGGCGAGATACTTGCAAAGTAGCGCGACCCGTAATCTCCAGCTTTCCGCTACCTCCTCTTTTGGTCGTAACCAGTACCACTCCATTGGCGCCTCTTACACCATAGACTGCGGTTGCCGAAGCATCCTTCAGAATACTGAACGATTCCACATCGTCAGGGTCAATGTCGGATAGCTTACCCTCTAAGCCATCGATGAGAACCAATGCTCCCGATCCTGCACCGAAAGTACTGATGCCTCTAATCCAGAAGTTGGAGATGTTGCTTCCAGGTTCTCCGGAGGTTTGCATAGTGATTACACCTGCCAGACGACCTCCCAGCATATTGTTGATGGAAGTCGCCGGCGAACTGAGTTGAGACATCTCAATATTGGATACAGCACCTACAATGGATACTTTCTTTTGCGATGTCAATCCTGTAATCACTACCTCGTCGAGCAGCTCCGAATCTTCTTTCAATACTATTCTGAGCTTATCCATGTCTTTGTTGATAAGCATTTCGACCGGTTTCATTCCGATAGTTTGAATGACCAGTGTGGCATTGGCGTCTACCTTTATCCGGAATTTACCTTCCAAGTCGGTGGTTGTTCCTACGCCAGGCATGTTCTTGACGAAGACTGATGTTCCAGGCATTGATTCTCCTGCTTCATCCACGACCACTCCTGAAACTGTGTATTGTTTTTTTGCTTTGTTTTGTCCGTTACTTGTTATGGGAAGTATGGCCATAATAAGGACTAACAATAAAAGTATTTTTTTCATGTTTTTGATAGATAAGATTATTCAATGGATAGTTTGCGGATTACTTTGTTGTGTGTATCTGCTACATATATGATTTGACCGTCACCGCTAACAGCAACACCACAAGGTCTGTCAAATTTTGCTATTTCGGGTCCTCCATCTCTGTATCCCCTTGCTCCGGGCAGGCCGATGGGAGTGGTCACGGTTGCTCTATCTATGGGCAACGTTGTATCGATCATCCGTATACACGAGTTACCGGTTTCGGCAATATACATCTTACCGTTTGACGTAAAGCTAATCTGTCTTGGGAAGTTAAATTTTGCATTTTTGAGCAAACCATCTTCCCAGCCCTTTCCGGCTTGTTTCCCTTCGAGGATTGCTTTTCCGGCATAAGGCTCACCTCTATAATCTTCCGGCTTTCCTTCCAGATCGGCTATGTTGACACGCCAAATCTGATTTTGATCTGCTAATGAGATATAGAGTATATTCTCTTGTCCCGGTACTGGGCTAAAGGCAATATATGAATCGCTTCCATCTCCTGCTGTTCCTACTTTTTTTAGTAGAATTTCGGCTACGCGTGTACGAGGATTGATTCTAACAAGTTGTCCTTTCCACATCACAGTGTATATGTTTTTGTCGATTTTGTTCACTACAAACCCGTGCTTCCAGTTTCCTTCGTCAATGGTTTTGGTAGCTTCGGTTTTTAGCAAACGCAACAAACGAGGGGCGTAGTTTAGTGCCTTGACCATCTGGTAGTAGCCGGTGCCCGCATCTTCGGGCACAAAAACCTGCTCGTTGTCTTTTTCATCGGAGAATGCAGGTGCATTAATAGAACTTGTACCATATTTAAGTACAATTACTGAGTTCGACTTCAATGAAGCCATTACGAGGTTTCCCGATACTCCTTCTCCTTTTTCGTTACGCGCATATACATCTGAGCGACCTTCTTGGTTACCGAAAGTGAGTTCCGAGATAAATACATTGTTTTCATTGTCAAGACAAATGTAACAAGGGGCTGATAAAGTGGCTGAGGTTAAATCGCCCCCTTTGGTCGGTAAATTACTATTGTCGGGAGCTGCTTGTCCAACCACAGTTGTCACCGTTGTTTGGGTCTTGTACAGAAACTGTTCTTCAGCTTTTCCCGAATAAACCTTACCATCGGATGTTGTTCGTTCTACAATGATGTTCATCTCTTTTTTATAAGTAAGCCCTGATGGTACTAACATATAAATTTTAGATCCGTTGGAGCTTACCAGCCCCGCTCGATGTTTTACACCCTCTACATCTTCGAAGTAAACTCGCATGCCGATTGTGTCGGAACCAAAATTTCGCCCTTCAACGATCATTGGCGTGGCAATACCTCCCGAATCAGGATAGAAACCTTCTACTTGAATAGGTTGATTAGCATCAAATGTCACATATTCTGCCCCAGTCTTTGTTTTATCTGTACATGCAGTTAAAAAAAAGGAAAAGGTACCAAGCAATGTGGCATAAAAAAATAATTTACGCATTGTTTGAGTAGTTTTTAAAGTTAACAATAGGGTTAATTTGAAAAAATAATTTTAAGTTATAGATTCTTCTTGTATCATATTTTAGATTTGATAAATAGTTACAAAGCAATATTTATCCAGCTCTTGTTGTGTTCAAAGAATGGTTTTTCTTTCTTTTCATAGGTTTAATTGTTCGATTAAAATGATTTGTTTTGTAAAATGATAATCTTTTGTGTTGATTGTTTTATTTGTTTGATAATTTCTTTATTTATGTTTCCATAGGCTATTTGTTTTAAAAAAATGTATTATTAAATTATCTGTTGATTATAGTTTTATTTTTAATAAATATTCTGCATAAAATGATAGGTTCTTCATGAACTTGGTATGATTATAATTATCTGATAATAAATAGTTTGATTTGTTTTTATATAGATTTTAATTTGTTGAAAAAGATGGATAATTTATTTCTTTTTGCACGATTTGAACACCTAGTATCTACTCACTTGATTTATATAATATTGGTATATAAATAGTTGATATTTTTCTTTATTGTAAAATTTGAATTATGAGATACCGTAATTCTGCTTTGGTGTATATATATGCTTCAAGAAAGAATTATTTTATTTACTAAAAGGAGTGGATTTCTATATTTTAGAAAAATATTTAGTATATATGGCTTATTATTAAAAGAAACCATTATATTTGCATTCCAATATGTTGTATTATCGAAATATAATTCAATCAGAATGTTTGTCTTATGTACTTCTATTTTCTCGTAATATGCTAAGTTCATGAAGAACTTAGTTCTTTTTTGTGCAACCAACAATAGCTTACTGATCTTTTAGCATAACAGACAAATTTGTTTCCTTTTTCACATTCGTTAAAACCCCTAAAATAACATGCATTGTAAGAGTACGTACTTTTGCACCCAAAGAGTACGTATTGTTATATACCAAGAGTACGTACTTAACACATCGTTAAATACGTACTCTTAGTATTGTAGAAAATATTCGCATTGAATCCCTGTATGATACAGTAAAAAGCAAATAACAACCTTCAAAATAAAGGGAGAAATAGTTGGTATAAGCCAAGGGGGAATAAATAGGCAAAATCCTAAGAAATGAGGATTGATTGCTCTGGAAACATGGCCTACCTTTGCCGCAAATTCTAAATATATGATAAAAATACTATTCTTTCTCCTACCTTTTTCTACGATGGTCGCAGCCGGCGAACCCGATACAGTACTGGCGAAACGTGTTAATCTCGACGAAGTAACGATAGTGGGTTTTAAACAAAAAAAGCCAAACCGCGAGCCTCTTTCTATCTCTACATTGGATAACCGTTTTCTTAAAGAGAATGAAATATCGGGAGCTAAAGACTTAAGCTCTCTGCTGCCCAATTTCTATATGCCCGATTATGGATCGAAGCAGAACTCTCCCGTTTATATCCGAGGCATCGGGGCTAAAAAAGATGCTCCTTCGGTGGGCTTTTATGTCGATGGTATTCCTCACTTTGAAACGTCGGCTTTCGATATCGATCTGTCGGACATCAGCAGCGTCGAGGTGCTTCGTGGACCGCAGGGAACACTTTATGGACGTAACTCCATCGGTGGCATTATTAATGTGTACACCCATTCGCCGCTCGACTACCAAGGTACACGCCTTCGGTTGGGGTATGGCAGCTACAATGATATACGATTGATGGCTTCAAATTATACAAAGGTGAATGAACGTTTGGGACTGTCTTTCAGTGGTAATTATCACCACAACGATGGCTTTTTTACCAACCTGTATACCGGAAAGAAGGCGGATAAACTTGACAACGGATCGGGACGCATCGGGTTGGTATGGAAACCTGCAAACCGTTGGACTACTCGCTTCATAGCTTCCTATGAGCACTTGAATCAAGGAGGATACCCGTACGGACTCTACAATGCCGACAACGGAACAACAGAAGCGGTAAACTACAATCAAGAAGGGTTGTATCGACGAAACCTGTTGACCTCCGGAGCCAATGTACGCTATGATGGTTCTCGCGTTAGCTTCAACAGCCAAACGTCTTATCAATATATACACGATAAGATGGGGATTGATCAGGATTTCTCGCCTAGGAGCGAATCCTATGTCCAAAATCGCATTCGACAGTATATGTACAGTCAGGAGTTTACTGTTAAATCGGTTGGCGATAGCCGCTATCAGTGGATAACGGGGGCTTTTGCTTTTCGCCAAACCGTAGATAGGGAGGTCAACTTCAGTCGTTTCACAGATGCAACCCGCGACCTGACCAATAGCGAGATTCCCACTCAGGGAATTGCCTTTTATCATCAATCTACACTCGATTTATATGGAGGGCTCTCTTGCTCTGTGGGCTTGCGTTATGATTACGAACATGCCCGGTGCGATTTCTCTAAAGTACGGCAGCCGTTAGAGGGCAAGGGCGCAACGAAGTCTCTCGGGCAGTTCGACCGTTCGCTACACTTCAGCCAGTTTACTCCCAAGTTTAGTTTGCAGTATCTCTCTTCGCATCAGCAGTTGCTCTATGCTTCTGTGGCGAGAGGCTACAAAACGGGAGGATTTAATGTCTCTATTCAAAACGATGCGGATTATCTCTATTCGCCCGAATACAACTGGAACTACGAGATAGGAGCGAAGCTCTCTTTCCTGAACGACAAGTTGATAGCCGATCTGGGGCTGTTCTATATTGATTGGCGCAATCAGCAGATAACCAATACGATTCCGAATGTGGGCAATGTAATTCGAAATGCAGGTCGCTCTCACAACAAAGGCGTTGAGGTAAGTTTGCAGGCTCGTCCGGTAGAGTCGTTGGTGATACATCTGAATTATGGATATACCGACGCCCGGTTTATTCGCTACGAGAAAGAGGAGCGTGGAGGGCTGACTGATTATGGAGGCAATTACCTGCCTATGGTACCTCGACACACTTTTTCGCTAACAGCCGGATATACGCTCTATGACGTTTGCTCTTGGATCGATCGCCTTTCCTTCAATGGAGGCGTATCGGCTACAGGACCTATCTATTGGTATGAAGATAATCAGGCTAAACAAAACCTGTATGCTTTGGTTAACCTCAAGATTGGGGCAAGCAAAGGACGTTTTACGTGGGAGGTATGGAGCAAGAATCTCACCAATACCGACTATCTGAGCTACTATTTCGTAACCAGAAAAGCCTACGCACAAAAAGGTAAACCGATTACTTTGGGCACATCGGTCAGCATCCGTCTATAACTACACAACACGAATAAAATGGAAGAAAACACCCCTTCATCACTACCCGAAAAAGCATTGAATCTTAGTACGTTTTTCTGTTTATATATTGCGCAAGCCATCCCCATGAGCTTCTTTTCTACCGCCATACAGGTATTGATGAGGCAAGCCGATTACTCGCTTTCGTCCATTGCCCTGTTGCAGCTTATCAAGCTTCCGTGGATATTGAAGTTTCTCTGGGCACCGATTATCGACCGGCAGTGCATCACGATGAAAGACTATAAGCGCTGTATCATTACGTCCGAAATAGTGTATGCCTTATTGATCCTTTCGGTGGGGCTACTCGATATCAAGACAGACCTATACCTCATCATCGGGTTGGTGTTTTTATCGCTTATCGCCTCGGCTACACAAGATATCGGTACGGACACACTTGCCGTGCTTTCGTTTGGCAAACGGGATAAAAGCTTGGTCAATAGTATGCAATCGATGGGTAGTTTCGGTGGAACGCTCATCGGAGGAGGAGTACTGCTTCTGGTGCTTCAACGCTATGGTTGGCAGTCGGTGATGCCCTGCCTGGGTGTGTTTGTACTATTGGCACTTATCCCTCTCCTGAGCAATAAGCGTATGAGCATAGCTGCCAAAGAGCCTGCCAAGAGGGCGCAACTTACCGATTTTATCTGGTTCTTTGCCCGTCGCAGTATCTGGAGGCAGATCGGATTCTTGCTGCTTTATTATGCCAGCATTATCGGCATCTTATCGGTACTGCGCTCTTACATGGTCGATTTGGGATATTCGATGAAGGAGATAGGGCTTCTGATAGGTATCGTAGGTACGGGAGCCGCTTTCGTATCGTCTTTTTTGGCAGGCTTACTGGTGCGTAAAATAGGCAGATACCGTTCCAGAATACTCTTTGCGGTATTCATTCTGCTCACCACGATTTATTTTATGTGTATCTCGTGGACAGAGCCTTCCTTGCCGATGCTTTCGGTAGGCATTGTGCTACTTTGGAGCGCTTACGGAATGGCGACTATTGTGGTATATACCACTGCCATGGACTGCGTGCGCAAGGGATGCGAGGGAACCGACTTTACCATTCAAACCGTACTTACACACCTGAGCGGCTTGTTGATGGCCTTCCTGAGTGGGGTGGTAGCCGATAGAGTCGGTTATCACGGCCTGTTTATCTTCGAAGTCGTATTGGCTTTCGTTTCGTTGCTTTATATTTTCTGTTTCTTTAAAAAAGAATCTCAACCTACTTATTCATAACTGTATATGCATACCGAACTAATTAATAAATACAATGTGCCGGTGCCTCGATACACCAGCTATCCGCCGGCCAATTACTTTGAACCGTTTAGCAACAGCCGTTATCTGGAAGCTGTGGAACAATCGAACCGCGCTTCGGACCGTGCTTTGTCGTTTTACCTGCATATCCCGTTCTGCCGGCATCTATGCCATTATTGTGGATGCAACTCGTATCCCATGGCACGAACCGAGATTGTCGAGTCGTACGTAAAGGCCTTGCATCAAGAGATGGAGCTAATTCTCCCGTTGTTGGATAAGAATCGTCCGATTGCACAGATACACTATGGAGGAGGAAGCCCGACAGCCATCCCGATTGCTTTGATTAAGGAGTTGAATGACCATCTGCTATCATCGTTTCCGGTGATTGATCGTCCGGAGATAGCCATTGAGTGCCATCCGGGCTATCTTTCGGAGTCAGATTGGCAGCAACTTACCGGGTGTGGCTTCAACCGTTTCAGTATCGGTGTGCAAGATTTTAATACCGAGGTACTGAAAATCGTGAACCGTCGCCCCTCTCTGTTGCCGATGGAAGAGATCTTTGCGTTACTACGTGAGAAGGGAGCAAGTATCAATCTCGATCTGCTGTACGGTTTGCCTAAACAGACAGTCGATAGCTTTGCCCGGAGCATAGAGCAAGCCATTGCTTTATCGCCCGACAGACTGGTTACGTTCGGTTATGCGCACGTGCCTTGGGTCAACAAACGACAATTGATTCTGGAGAAATCGGGTTTGCCCGATAGCCGGGAGAAACGAGCGATGTTTGATACGGCTGCCGGCTTGTTGCACGCATCGGGCTATCAATCAATCGGGATGGATCACTTTGTACGTCCCGATGACGAATTGAGTCTGGCTATGAAAAACAGACAGTTGCATCGTAACTTTCAAGGATATTGTACCCGGCGCACTACCGCACAGGTATATGCGTTAGGAGTGACTGGCATCAGCCAACTCGAATCGGCTTATGCTCAAAATACGAAAGATATTCCGCACTATATCGAAACCATGGGTCGGGGCGAACTATGCATTACCAAAGGCTATGCGCTCTCTCCAACCGAACAGCTTACCAGAGAGGTGATCGAGACGTTGATGTGCAATGACTGTATTGATTGGAAGGCTCTTTCGGAGCGGTTACGTGTATCGGTGTCAGCCTTAAAGGCTGCTACGGCCTATGATGAACAGAAACTGTCGGCTTTTGCTCATGACGGACTGATTCGTTATACAGATACCTATCTGGAGATGACGGCGGAAGGCTCGGCATTTGTACGCAACGTAGCTGCTTCGCTCGATAAACTGATGCTTCATACACCTCACTCTTATTCAAAACCTTTATAATAATGAATCAGACAACAACAGACATCCACCGTTTGCGGGATACTGTCATTATTGGTGCGGGTCTTACCGGACTGACTACGGCCTATTACCTTAATCGTAAAGGGTGTGATGTCGAGGTAATCGAACAGCAATCGCGTACGGGCGGACAGATACGCACCTACCACGAAGCGGGCTTTACGTTCGAAAGCGGTCCCAATACGGGGGTAATCTCTCACCCCGAAGTAGCCGAGTTGTTTGCGGATCTTTCTCCCATTTGCCGTTTGGAGACAGCATGCGAAGCCTCCAAGCAACGTCTTATCTGGAAGGGCAGTCGTTTTCATCCGCTTCCCTCGGGATTGTTGAGTGCCATTGCTACTCCCTTGTTCAGTACCAAAGATAAACTCCGTATATTGGGCGAACCCTTTCGCGCCAAAGGTACTAACCCCGACGAAAGCATCGGCGAGTTAGTACAACGCCGCTTAGGAGTGTCTTATCTGCGCTATGCTGTCGATCCGTTTATTTCCGGCGTTTATGCCGGAGATCCCATGCAGTTGGTTACCCGCCATGCCTTACCCAAACTGTATCAACTCGAACAGACTTATGGAAGTTTCATACGCGGCGGTGTGGCAAAGTCTTTTTCGCCTCGTAGCGAACGCGACCGACTGGCTACCCGGAAGGTATTCTCTACCCGTGGAGGACTTAGCCGTTTGGTCGATGCGTTGGAGCAGGCTATTGGCAATCAACGCTTCTCGTTAAGTGCCATCGGAACTTCCCTAATGCCTTGTGAGCAAGGTTGGTTGGTTCGTTTTACAGATGCAGATGGAGTGGCTCATCACATTCGCTGTCGAAAGGTGATAACCACCACGCCTGCCTTTGCACTGCCTGCACTGTTGCCTTTTGTCCCGACTGAGCAGATGAGCCGGATAAGTAATCTTACGTATGCTCCCGTTATGCAAGTCAGCGTAGGATTACGTCATACGTATGGAAAGGAATACAAAGCCTTTGGCGGATTGGTACCTTCTTATGAACAGAAACCGGTTTTAGGTATCTTGTTCCCATCGGCCTGTTTCGAAGAAAGGACTCCTCGGGGGGGAGTTTTGTATTCTTACTTCTTGGGTGGAATGAGACAGCCCGAACTGGTGAAGAAGAGTGATGCCGAAGTAGTTGAAGTGATTCGTACAACCCTGCACGAGATGCTGAATTATCCGACTGATGTAACACCCGATTTAATTCGTATCTTTCGGCATGAGAGGGCAATTCCTCAATACGATTGTAGCAGTGTCGACAGACTTGCCACGATTGATGCCCTACAAAAAGAATATCCCGGTTTGGTGCTGGCGGGGAATATAAAAGGAGGAATCGGTATGGCCGACCGTATCAAGCAGGCAGTAGGAATTGCGCTTGAAGGATAGACCATACCGATTGTTAAACGATCAGGTTAGTAGGTTCCCGACGTTAGCTACCTGTATTTGCAACAGCCCGGAAGAGTGTCATAGACCTTTTTGTCGGCTTTGTCTTTCTCCGTATCGTGACCTACCTTGGCTATGGCTTTGCTGATGGCATTCAAATTGGTTTTTCCGGAAGCAAAGTTAAGATGTAGCATTTTATCTGTTGCATTCCATGTAGCGGATGAAACACCGTTTACACTCAGTGCAGCTTTCTCTATACGCTCTTTGCACATCTCGCAATTTCCTTCCACGGTGAGCATAGCATGTTCTTGTTGGGCATGCTCCTTACCGTGCGTTGGTTGTTCTGTACCGTGCATGGCATGACCTTCGTGTCCGGTCATCTTCTTACTCGTGTGGTCGTTCATCATGCTGCGCTTACCTTCGAGTTGTGCCGAAGCATCTATGGCAAAGGCACCGTTGCTTACAATCATTTCGCCATCTTGCAAGCCGCTAAGCACCACATAAGCATCACCGAGCGAGGGACCCAGTTCTACTTCTCTTAACTGAAATACCGGAGTGTCATAGCCCGAAAGGCTGACGTAGACAATGGAGCGTTTGCCTGTCCAGAGCACAGCACTTTGGGGAATCACAATCTGATTGTTGTACTGCTTCAACCGGGCTGTTACCGTAGCGGTAGCATACATCTCGGGCTTTATCTCAAGATTCGGATTGGCTATTTCGACTCTCACCTTAGCTGTGCGGGTGGTTTTATCCAGTATGGGGTCTATAAACGAAATCGTACCGTTAAACACCTTGCCGGGAATGGCTTGCAACGAGAAATTCAGTTTGTCGCCTGTCCGCAGAAAGGCCAAGTCCACTTCATAGGCTTCAAACATCACCCAGAGCTTCGAGAGGTTGGCTACATCAAATAAGACGCTACCCGATGATACATAATCGCCCTGACTCACCCGCTTGCTCATGACAATACCGCTGGTATTGGATTTAATCTCGACAGTGGGTGTCACTATGCCCGAAGCCTCTATCTTAGCAATCTGTTCATCGGTCAGTTTCCACAAGCGGAGCTTTTCACGGGCTGCTTCTACCAATTGAGGCTGTGTTGCTTTGAGTTTGAGTGCTTCGAGCAACTCTTGTTGTGCGGTAAATACTTCGGGGGAGTAGAGGGTGACCAGTGTTTCTCCTTTACGTACCGTTTCGCCGGTGAAATCGACAAACAACCGTTCAATACGTCCGCCTACATGGGCTGTCTGCGATTGTAGGTTTCGTTCGTCGGGTGCAACGACTCCGTAAAGCAGAATCTCCTTGACAGGGTCTTTGCGACTCACCATAGAGGTTTGCACATTGGCCAGTGCAATGGCTTCTTCGGACATTTGCATGGCGTTCTCGGGAACTTCTCCACCCGAACCGCTTCCACTGTTACGCAACGGGATGAGATCCATGCCGCAAATAGGGCAGTCGCCCGGTTCATCCTTTCTAATCTGCGGATGCATGGAGCAGGTCCAAACCTGTTTCTCTGCGGATGCTTTGGTCACGTCGTGGTTGTGTGCTTCGGGTGCGGGAGAGCTGAAGAACAGCCATCCTCCCAATAGACCGATAACAATGAATAGCGTTGCCTGAGCTATTTTATTTTTTGCGAGTTCTTTTATCTTTTTCATCTTTTTAATCTGTTTGAGGTTCTGAAATTAGTGTGTTGAGCATGGCAATAACCGTATTGTATGCAGCAATAGACTCGGATTGCTTGAACTCATAGTCCAACAGTTGTCGTTGTATATCGAGCACGTTTGTCATGCTGTTTTGTCCGGAAGCAAACTCCTTAACAGCCAGTTCGTACGTTGTTTCGGCCAGTTTTCGCTGTTGCTGATAGAGGGTTACTTTGCGTGCGGCATCCAATAACTGTTGCTTGGTCGTTATATATTCCGAAGCAATGGTGTTGAGAGTATTGGCGTATTTCTCATCCGCCGCTTGCTTCATCAGTCTGCTTTCGTTTTGCAGTGCAGTATACTTTTTACGATAGAGGGGTATGGTAATCGATACCATGGGCATTACCATATCCATGCCGTTCATGTGGGTCGTGGGTATTCCCATATCCATACGTTTGTTTATAACAGAGTATTGCAAACCGATGCCTAACATGGGCAATCCCATCTTTTTGTCCATGGATAGCTTGGCTTTGTATGCGTCAGACTCGGCAGCAAGCATTGCCAGCATGGGGTTCTGACGAATGATTGTCTCCATAATGGCTTCGTCGTCGAGTGGGAAAATCAGTTGTTCAACCTCTTCGGGAACGCTGACGGGAGTGCTTAGCTCCCGGTTGAGCAAGGCATTAAATTTGGCCTGTGCAGCAGTGATTTGAGTCAGTACCATTTGTTGCTCGTTGTCCAGCTCATTGAGTTCCAGTTGTACTCTTAATACATCCGACATGCCCGATGAACTTCCGCCCATTGCCGAGCCTCCCATACCCGAACCACCTGATCCCATAGAAGCACCCATGCCCGATCCTGTGGTTTGCTGAGGCTGAACCGAAGTCGTCGTTCCTCCACCCATTCCTGCCATGGCAGAGGCGGTTTGTTGGGTAGATGGGGCAGGAGTAAATGGAACTGCCGGAGTAGTAGTCGTCTTTCCACCTGAGGCGGAAAAGCGATTGGTTGCCAACTCTTTTAATGTAGTAAGCAATGCCTTGTTCTCCTGTATGTTACGCAGGTTTCGGTGCATGGTGGTGAGTGCATACCATTGACTCTTTACCTCGAAGAAGAGCTTGTCACGTGTTTCGCGAAATTTCTGATAAGCCATTCTTGACATCTCGGTCGCTTCATTACGGGCTGCTTTTCGGGTTCCGAACCACGGGAACATCTGCATCAGCTTAAAGTCGGCTACCTGTTTGCCGTCAATGATTTCCATCGGTTTGAGGAAAAATCCCATCTCCAACTGCGGATCGGCATACGCACCTGCTTGTGGAATTTTCTCCAAAGAGGCTTTATAGGTTGTAAAGTCCGATTGCAGGAGCTGGTTATGGCGGGCTGCAAGTTCCAAATAGTGCGATAGCGAATCGCTTTGTGCAGCGGCAGTAGGGTGTATGGCTACTAAAGCGACAAACCATACACCTATGTATTTTATATAACTATTCTTCTTTTTCATCCTGGGTTGTATCTATTGGTTTAACTCCCTTTTTTTGTTCTCTTTTTAGTGCCGACTCTCTCCACATACACTGCATCACCGGTACAATGAACATCGTCATGGATTGAATAAGCATACCTCCGAAGGTAGGGATGGCCATGGGGATCATTATCTCGGCTCCTTTTCCTGTCGAGGTGAGTACGGGTAGCAATGCAATCAGTGTGGTGGCAGTAGTCATGGCTGCCGGACGTACCCGTTTAAGACCGGCATGTACGACCGCCTCCCGAATCTGTTGTTTGGTTTGCGGATTACGTTCCAGAAACACATCGTGAATATACGAACCCATCAGTACCCCATCGTCGGTAGCTACGCCGAATAGGGCAATGAAACCTACCCACACGGCAATGCTCAGGTTGATGGGGTGTATCTGGAACAGCTCCCTCAGATTGACTCCGGCAAAGGAGATGTTCAGAAACCAATCCTGTCCATAGAGCCACAGCATGATGAATCCTCCGGCGAACGCTACAAATACTCCCGAGAAGTGAATCAGGGAGGCTGTTAACGTTCGGAATTGGAAGTAGAGTACCAGCAATACCGTGAGTAGTACCAACGGAACGATGATCATCAACCGATCGGTGGCACGTTCTTGTTGTTCATAGTTGCCCGCAAACTTATAACTGACTCCTTTGGGGAGTACCAATTCGCCGTCGGATACCTTTTGTGCCAGTACCCGTTGTGCCTCGTGTACCACATCTACCTCGGCATGGCCCTGCAATTTGTCAAAGATCACATAGCCCATCAGGAAGGTATTTTCACTCTGAATCATCTGAGCGCCCTTGGCGTATTTGATATCTGCTACTTCGCCCAGTGGTATCTGTATGCCCGCAGGTGTAGCCACCAACAACTTGGCGAGTTGCTCGGGATTGCCTCTGAGTTCGCGAGGGTACCTAAGCCTTACGGGGAAGCGCTCACGTCCTTCGATGGTCGTGGTAAGTGTCATTCCTCCGATTGCTGCCGAGATAACCTCTTGCAGGTCGGCTATCGTTATGCCGTAGCGAGCCATGTTGCGGCGGTTGAGCTCTATTTCAATATAAGGTGCGCCAACGGCACGGTCGTAAAATACGGATGATGGAATAATCGATGTCACTCCTTTCAGGGCTTGTTCGATATCCTTTCCTGCCGTTTCGATGGCATCCAGATCGGGTCCGTATATCTTAATACCCATGGGGGCACGCATGCCCGTCGATAGCATGACCAAGCGCGCTTCAATGGGTTGAAGCTTGGGCGAAGAGGTAAGTCCCGGCAGATGGCTGACGTTGATAATCTCTTGCCAGATATCGTTGGTGCTGCGTATCTCGGGTCGCCATTGACGTAGGTAGTCGCCTCCTTTATCGGGTATCAAGCTGTCGGGAGGTATCAGCCGGAAGCCATCCGAAGGTTGATACTTGCTACCGTTAATGAGTACGAAGGCTCCGTCGGAGTCTACTTTGAAGCGTTCCCGCTTTCCATCTTCGTTCAGGGCATATTCCGGACGATAGTTAATCGTATTCTCGAACATCTGAATCGGAGCAGGGTCTAAAGCAGAGTTTACTCGTCCCCATTTGCCTACCGTCTGATCTATTTCCGGAATATTAGAGATGCGTTTATCGAGCGTGCCGATCAGTTCGAGGTTCTGCTCCACACCGGTATAAGGCATACTGGTAGGCATCAACAGAAATGATCCTTCGTTGAGTGTAGGCATAAACTCCTGACCGATACCGGGAAACTTCCGGGAGGCACTTTGCCAGGCCGTAGTTTGTCGAACCTCTTTCCATCCGATACTTTCCAACCCCGAAGCTAATAGGCCGAATGTGCGATTAAATCCAATCCATACCATTAATCCGAACACAATGGTTGCAACAGGAATTATCAAAAACATCTTTCGATGTGCCAGACACCATCGCAGAATGCGTTCGTAGTACAGAACAAGCACCCAAAGCATCAACAGAATGGTACCTACGGCGAGGGTTACAAAGAGCATATTCTTAAAGAAACCATGTTCGGGCCCCAGCGGCAACCACTCTTCGGATAGATAATAGACAGCAATTAAGAGGGTGATGCATACATTGAGGTAGGTACTCATTTGTCTGTTTTTCCACAGATGAGCTGTCAGGTTATTGATTCCGATAGCGGTCAGCCCCAATGCAATAACGCTACCAAAGACAATCGATAGCACCACTCCGGCAACCACTAACAGGTAGTTGGCTACTTTCTTCACCTTATCCGAGTTTACCCGTATCGAAAAGACCAAATAAGCCAACGTAGGCAATATAACCACACCCAAAATTAAGGCAAAGCCCAGTACAAATGTCTTGGTATAGGCGAGCGGAGCAAACAGTTTACCCTCTTGACCTTCCATGGCAAACACCGGAATAAAGCTCAAGATGGTTGTAATCATTGCCACAGCAATGGCTTTAGAGACTTCGCTGACCGAGGTGTAGATGAGCTTCATCAATGGTTTGCCCGAATGAACATCCCGGTTTTGAGGCATCTCTTTATGCCTGATGATGCTTTCGACAAAGACCACCCCCACATCGGCTACTACGCCTATGGCGATGGCAATACCCGAAAGCGCTACGATATTGGCACTGATACCGGTAAACTTCATTAGTATAAACGTTGCCAGAACGGCAATGGGGAGTAAACTCGAAATAACAACCGAGGCCCGTAGGTTAAATACCAATACGATGATGACGATGATGACAATGATAATCTCGTGCGAAAGTGCTGTTTCGAGTGTACCGATGGTCTCCTTAATCAACCCTGTACGGTCGTAAAACGGAACTACGGTTACTTTGGATACCGTTCCGTCCGGCAGTACCTTTTGAGGAAGCCCCGGTTCTATCTCTTTGATTTTGGCTTTTACCTGGTCGATTACATCGAGCGGATTAGAGCCATAACGGGCTACTACAACCGCACCTACGGCTTCTACACCCTCCTTATCGAGTCCACCACGGCGTGGAGCAGGACCTGTTGTTACGAAAGCAACATCGCCTATCGTAACCGGCACTCCGTTGCGGGCAGTAATAACGGCTGCTTCGAGGTCTTTGGTATTCTTTATATATCCCAATCCGCGAATGAGATACTCGATCTTATTAATCTCAATCGTTTCTGCACCGATGTCGATGTTGCTTTTTTGAATAGCCCCCATCACATCCATAATCGAAACGTTGAACGAGCGCATGGCATCCGGATTGAGCTCTACCTGATACTCCTTGATGTATCCGCCTATGGAGGCTACTTCGGATACTCCTTCGGCGGTCGAAAGCGAATACTTTACATAGAAATCCTGAATGGTGCGTAGTTCATCGGGGTTCCAACCACCCGTAGGCTTATTCGTTTTGGGGTCACGACCTTCGAGGGTGTACCAGAATATCTGTCCCAAAGCCGTAGCATCGGGACCTAACGAGGGCTGTACATCCTTGGGGAGTGTACCGGGTGGTAAGGAGTTGAGCTTTTCCAATACCCGCGAACGGCTCCAGTAGAACTCTACATCATCGTCGAAAACAATATAGATAAACGACATTCCGAACATCGAAGTGCTACGGATGGTTTTTACTCCCGGAATACCGAGCAATGATGTGGTGAGCGGATAGGTAATTTGTTCCTGTATATCTTTCGGAGAGCGCCCCATCCATTCGGTCGCTACAATCTGCTGATTATCTCCAATATCCGGTATGGCGTCAACGGCAATAGAGTTGCGGGGAATGATACCCCCATGCCAGTTGAACGGAGCGGTCGATAGTCCGCCGACAATAAGGATAAGCAACAAAAGTAATGTTACTAACCTATTGTCTAAAAAGAATTTAATGATTCTATTTAGCATATCTGTATGTATAATTATATGATTAAACGATTGGCTGATAGCCATTGTTCTGCTGATAACAAGAAAAGGTTATCAGCTGGGAAATTAATCCGAATAAGGGGAGTGAATCAAATAATATACACACAAATACGGGTAAGAAGAACTCTTCCCGTTTCATAGAAATGCTCAGACAGATTCTTACGTCTCAAAGCAAGATAATCTCTGTCTATCGTTTCTAAGAAGAAGTTTTTTACAATCAAGAAGGTGTAAGTGAATGATTTTACGATCTCTGTATGCTCTTGATTGTGCTGCGTCACAAAATTATCTGTCGATAGTTCCACCACAGAGGTATGGCAGCATTTATTATCGATGTGGTTTTGTTTTGCATCGTTATGAGCAGATTCCTGGTTCGAGCAGCAGCTGTGAATATCTTGTGTGCTGAGTTGCACGGAAGCTAGTCTGTCGGAGCAAAAATGAAACGCAACAACCGGATGCACTGCAATGAGCAGCACAAGCACGAGAGTCAGTATGGTTGTTGTTCGTTTCATCATCATAGAAATTAATTTTTGTAATGAATGCGGGTAAAACTACAATAATATTTTAATGATTACAATGAAGATACTTTATTTTTAAAGATAATTAGCTATGTTTGTTATCGATTGCTCTGTTTTAAAGTCCCATATAGATAGGTCAAATTTTCTGTGCAGTCCAATAAAACTGCACAGAAGAATCAATGATAAAATTTGGAGATTGTTAAAGCATCACTTCCAAAGGGGCAACAACATCAGTTAAAGAAACTTCGTTGACGTAGCTCAAAGCAATCTGTAGCTGGAGGCGATTACCACTCTTCCGGGCTGATACGACTTCAAAGTAAGGAGCCAATAAAAAGATATCTGAGTGTATCACCCGACGACTTTCAGGCATCCATGCTTCGACTTCAGTGTTATTCTGCTTACCCTTTCCACAATAGAGCTTAAGTAAGGAGTCATTGCGGCGTACAGCCATTTGTGCCATTTTAATCCAATTGCTGATAGGTAGCCTATTAATTTCTGTTAGCACGTCGCCATCGGGCCTATTGGAAAAACGTTTTTTCATATACTCGTTAAGCTCTGATGTTGTAGCTAAAAGCCACTCCTTTTTTAAGTCCGAAAGGGGTTTGAATCCTTCGAATTTATATTCGAATCGGGCCAATTCATCATTACTGTTTTGGACGGTAGACATAGAAAGTTGGCAGCTGATCGTATTACTGCTTTTGTCGAAGTGTTTACTGTTTGGAACTAGCTCTACTATGAACGTTTTTTCATCTTCAACTTGGATGGCGTTTCCATAGAATGATTCCAGATTCTCATATACACCTTGCATATAGAACTGCTTAGTGTCGTTCGTGTTCAGAGTTACTTTGCGTTTGTAAAACTTATTTTTGTCAAAGTTAATCGAAGGACGATCTCTGGGAGAATCATTACCCTTTGTTCCATTGTAACTGAGGATGAAAGAGATTTTTCCATTACTGTATGCTACTTCAGATAATTGTGTTTTCTCGATGTCTTCGTCCGTATAGGTATAACTATTGTTCCCGTCAGGAGTGCTCGAATAGAATTCTATCCATTGGCTGAGGTATTGGGCGGTGAATTTATCTGTCTGCTGCAATCGACATAGCTCATCAAAAGCTATCGGTGTGGCTTCAGGAGTATTCTTGAATTGCTCTTTCCATCTTATTTGTGCCCGTGAAGCCATGTGGTAATTTTCCGGTTTTTTCACCAGTTCTTCGAAAGAATACTCTTTGCTGAAGACTTTATTACTTATTGTTCCCTCTACTATTATGGTGAGTTTGCCTTCTTCGTCGTTGCGAGTCAGTACGTTGCTTTTGGTTACATCAATGACCTTTCCGTTCACTGTTTGTTTGCCGGTGGTTGTTGTTATAAACTGTGTTGCTTGCGCGACTGTTTGGTCGGTGGTTATTTTGAAGTAGGCTTTCAACTCTTCTGTACTAGGAGGTACGATAGTCGGTTCCTTTCCTTCGCTTCCGGTATCGGGCTTTTCTGTGGGAGTAGTGGGTAAATCTACTATTGAGTCATCTTTGCTACATGCACTTATTAATGCAAACATGGCAGCTATAAATACGATTTTTTTCATTTTCTTCAAAGAGTATTTAATTATTATTTTTATAATAGAGTGCGAATTTACAGAATAATATCAAAAAAATAACGCTTTATTAGATGGTTTTTTTATTATATAAGTACTTTTAACTACTTAATGATTAGGATGGTTGTTGTAAAGGGGGCAAGTGCTTTCTTGCTTTTGGTAAAAGTATATGCCTGATAAGAGCTCGATGGAAAAGGAAAAATTGTAAGATAAAGAAGCGGTGAAATTGATAAATTCATAACTTTCATTATAAAACGATATTTTATATTCAGGCAATGCAAGCCTATAAATTCGTAGATATGGTGTATCAAATCAACCCATTGTTTGTGTTAATGCATTTATTTTTAGCGGTTTGTACTTTTGTTTAAAGGGTGTTGATTATTGCTTTTGTTAATTTCAAAAGAACTATTTTAAGTATGTGTTAACTACGCACTCTTGGACATCAAGAGTGCGTAGTTAACACATGCTAAGAGTACGTAGTTTTATATACTAGGCAATACAAAGAGGGGGAAAAATAACAATGTTAAAACGACGAGAAAATAGATGATAACCTTTTTCGGTCATAATAGCGTTTGTTGGAGTCGAATATTCAATAAAATGTCTATTGTTAAGTGATTTAAGAATATGCCTCAAAATCACTTTTTGTGTATTGATCATAATGTTTAGGTGCCTGATTTTAAATTTTGTCTTGTTTGTATCTATTGTTTTCCTTAATAACGATGTGTCATGACGGGGTTTCTAAACAAATTTGTGTATTTATCATGTATCTATCAATTATTGCTTTTTAGATATTTGAACCGATTCTGCAGTTCTAAGAATCTAATTTTGCATACTCATTATGCAAAAGATGCTATAGAAATTGATTTGGTCAATATAGGGGCTACCGGTACATTCTATTTTTTTGTAACGCGGATGTTATCTACATGGTGTATGGGAAGAGACAAAATCTTGAACCTATACTCTTTTCTGTCTCTCTGTAAATAGGGGAGGAGAATGCGTTTGCCTCATCCGTGAGGAGTGTTTTTTTAGATTATTGGAATAGAGGTTGGCATACTCTTTCGTTTGCTTACCCATCTCTATTTTGTTAGAGAAAGGCTTTCTGTTGATGCATGCAAACATAAAAAATAAAGCAAATAAAATGCAGGATATTGTCCTTACTTTGTTTGTTTTCATAAATTTGATTTGAGGGTTAAAACTCTCTCTCTTGCATATCGACGCTTGCCATGTCTATATGTAATAACACAAGATAGTCCTAATTGTTGTTTGTGGTAATGCTCAGACGCCATTTAAATCTGTTGATAATGAAGCCTAAGAGAGGAATTCTGGTCGTTTTTTTTATCTTTTAAATATGCTGAAGGATTCGTGTTTTAAACCTCTTTGAAATATCATACTTGCAAGTAAATAATTCCATCCTCATTTGTTTAGAAAGTTCTTTTTTAAGCGAATAATTAACATTATTTATGTCTATGGACGATTTGTCATATTCTATCAATTTTTAGACCTTTTACAGAATAATTTTTTAGTATTTTTATTGTAATAAATATTAACTATTTATCTTGTTTCCTAAATGGTTTATTTATGTTTTTTGGGTTCAATTGTATTCTTTTTCATTTGTATTGAATAGTTTGATTATAGGGGTCTTCAGTATTTAAACAATGCTATTCTATTTTGTGTTTTTTGTTTGTTTTTTGGCTTCTACAAATGGTTTATACTATGTTACAATGAAAAAAAGGACATTTTTTATGGGATATGTTGGTTGATAATTTATTCTATTTTTGCATTGGTATCAAGTATCCCTCGCGTATGCGCGTGATTTTGAGTGCTTGTACCTAAGTGATAATTTGTTTAAATATATGATTAATAGATTTTTTATGAGAACAAAAGATTTGATGTCTTTTATGGAGTTGCTGATTCAAGCGCAACGAAATGAGCAGCGATTTGGTACTGCCCATGTTTATCAGAGCACTTTGAACCGCATTCGGAAGTACGAACGCAGCAATAGGATGCCTTTTAGCAAACTTAATCGTGAGTGGTTAAAGGGTTTCGAGAGGCAGTTGCGGTTCGAGCAGCTAAAAGAGAATACCATCTCTACTTATCTACGCATGCTCAAAGCGGTTTATAATCAGGCGGTAGATCATGGGTTGGTGGTTTATATGCCTCGTCTTTTTAAGCATGTGCATACTGGAGTCGATGCGAAGCGAGACCGCAGCTTAGAGCCTGAAGCATTGCGAAAGCTGATTGCTCCTTCACGTATGCTCCAGGGTAATTTGGAAGGGACCCGTTCTATCTTTCTTCTGCTGCTGATGCTGCAAGGTATGCCGTTTGTTGATTTGGTCCATCTGAGAAAATGTGATTTAAAGAACGGGGTGATTTTGTATCGCAGGCAGAAGACCGGCAGTGAGCTGTCAGTTACTGTGGATCCCGGAGCGATGGCGATTATTGAAAAATATCGGAGCGTAAATCCGGATTCGCCTTATTTGTTCCCATTTATAACGGCTTCAGGTTGGGAAGGATACCGACAGTATCAGAACGCATTACGCGAATTTAATCAATCATTGTCTTTTTTAAGTAGTTTGCTGGGACTGAACACTGGTTTGAGCTCTTATAAAGCTAGACATACTTGGGCATCATTAGCTAATTTCTTAGGTTTTGATAAGAAGTTAATTAGTGAATGCATGGGACATTCGTCGCTGAAAATTACCGAAACATATTTTAAAGCTCAAGGTGACGCAAGAATAAAGAAAGTTAATCAAGGGGTTATTAGCTTTCTGACAAGCTCATTTTGAAGCAGTCAACACGACCTTAATTGGCTGATTCTAACTACTATAAAACGGCGTTACTTTGTAGGTAACGGAGATTCGCAAAATAAAAGGCCATAATATGACCATAAATGCGACATATTACAATCATGGTACAGTACAAGTTATATTCAACCTGTACGAAACCTAGTTTCACTCTCCTAAAAAAGAGGGTGACGCATCCCTTATTGTTTTTTTTTGATTATTTTTTGATATTTTCGAAAAAAGTTGCTATCTTTGCCTGCGTATTAGATTATCCGTTACCTACAAAGTAACGGAGGTTCACAAAATAAAAAATGAGATTTATGTTATCAATTACGTATTCATAATTAATCTATTAAAGACATGAAACTAAAAACAAAGACAATTTACTTACTACTGGCCTTATTGGGCACAGGAACTGGTGCTGTAGGGGCTCAGACATCGACAACACCCGATAAATACAAAGTAGAAACCAACTCCTTTTGGGATAACTGGTTTATACAGGTCGGCGGAGGCGGACAGGTTTATTTTGGCGATGGCGATAGTCAAGGGAGCTTTGGTAAGCGTATTGCTCCTGCACTCGATATTGCTGTTGGTAAATGGTTTACTCCCGGATTAGGACTTCGATTGGAGTATAGTGGTTTGAAAATCAAAGGTTTTGGTTATATTCCGGGCAGTTATGCTACAGGTGCCAGAAATGACAAAGGTGCGTATGCCCAACAGTGGGATGTAGCACATTTGCATGGTGATATCTTATTTAATGTTTCCAATGTGCTTTTTGGGTATAATGAAATGCGCGTGTACAACTTCATTCCTTATGTAGGTGTGGGCGCAATGCACTCTTGGGACAAACCTAAGACAAACGAGCTGGCAGCTACTGTGGGTTTAATCAATCAGTTCCGCCTTTCGTCGGCCTTTTCGTTGAACCTTGAGGCACGAGGTACTTTGTTGCACGACCGTTTTGATTCTGAAATAGGCGGCAATGGTAAGGAAGGTTTGCTGGCCGTGACAGCAGGTCTTACCTACCGTTTCAAACAGCGTGGTTGGACTTCGGGCGGTAAAGTGGTATCGACCGGTATCAGCGAAGAAGAGATGCGTCGTGTTCGCGAGCAACTGGCAGCTGCCGATAGAGAAAAGCAGGCGTTGCAGAATGCTTTGGATGAAGCTCGCAGAAAGCCCACTCAAACAGTTGTGGAGAAAGAATTTGTGGGTACGTCCCGTATTATCATCTTCCCATTGGGTAAGAGCACGTTAAGCAAGCAAGGACGGGTGAATCTGGGATACTACGCCAACGCTATAAAGAGCTCACCGAGTGATAAGGTGTTTACGATCGTTGGTTATGCCGACAATAAAACCGGTAGTGATGCCATCAATACGCGTTTGAGTAAGGAGCGCGCAGAAGCTGTTCGGGATGCATTGGTGAAAGAATTCGGTGTAAATCCTTCTCAGTTACGGATTGAGTACAAGGGTGGCGTCGATAATATGTTCTACAATGATGCAGCACTTAGCAGAGCGGTAATTGTTGATTAAGACAAATATAAAGAAACAAGAGAGAACTATGTTACAATTATCAATTAAAAGAAGTTTTATGAAAAAGAATTCATTTTTATTGTGGTCTTTATTGGTGGGTTTGTCAATGACTGCCTGCAGCGAAAAGAACGAAGTATCTGGTACCGAAGATGGCGAGAAGTCTAGTTTTACCATTAAGCTAGCGCTTCAAAATACGGACATGAATACAAGAGCACCCCAGTCTACGGCTATTCCCGCTACTTCATGGAGCAATATTCATCAGGTACAGTTGTTCTTGTATGATGCTTCCAATACGGTGCGTTTCTCGGATGTAATTACTCCATCCGCTACTCAGTCTACATTTACTTACACCGATGTACCTGTAGGTGCATATACGGTTGTATTAGTAGCCAATACTAAGAGTTCGACAGATGCTGTTGTGACCTCTTTGGATAATGGGGCTACGGCTGCCGAGTGGACTAAATGGACAGTGCGTCAGAAGTCGGCTACCGGTATGCTTATTAAGCAGAAAACCGGCACTTTCCCTGCTTTTACAGGGAGTGCACTAGCAACGAAAACAGCTTATGTTGAACCGTCTGAAGTGTTCATGGGCGAGGCAACTGGTGTTACCATCACTGCCAATACTACTACGACAGTACCTGCTATTACTTTAAAAAGAGAAGTCTCTTTGATGCGCTTGCGCTTGAATGTCAAAGATGGAGATGGAGTCGTAAATGAAAATGTGGACAAAGGTGTAGACTTTGCACAAGATGCATCTATTATGATTCATCGCTTACCCGATCATCTGAAAATCCTTGCAGGAAACGCTGGTGGTGTAACTGCTACCTCAACAGTTAACAACATTTTGTCTATCTCCGGAACAGGTGTGTTTAAAACGGCCGATCCTACTACAGGATATGCTCCTACAACTATTCTTGGTGGTAACTTCACTATGTGGAGAGATATTGTTGTATTCCCAAATAACGGAGGTCGTGCAAATAATGCTGCTACCACAGGTATGGCTGCTGCTGCACAACAGTATTTCATTGTTGTATCGGGTAAAGGTAAAGTAGGACATGTCCTTGCCAACGGTACAGCTTTGACAGAAGAAACTACGGTGTATTGGTCGGGTGTAGTGAAAGAGAATTTTAGTCCGAATGTAATTCGCGAGGTGAACCTGACTTTGCAAACCGGAGGTACTACGGTTGTTCCGGTGAATCCTACCGAATACGGTGGTCTTACTATCACTGTTAGCGCTCCTGCTCCATGGGATAGCAACATTGTTGATTCCAACATCATATTATAAAATAACTTATGTTCAGTTCCGGGGTGTGTAGGGTGTTGCTTATATGCCCCCGGTAACACTAATGAATAAACCACAACGCATGAGACAAAACAGGCTTCTCATTGTATTATATACCTATATTACAGTCTGCCTTTCGTTCACGTCGTGTACGTATGATTATTTTGAGGACGAAACTAACTACATTGTTTTTGTGCCCGAAATAGTAGACAAAACCATCAGTGATTGCCGTGTGATGGTTTACAACGACGCAGGAGTATTGGTGAAGGCTCGTTATGCTTCTTCTCCGTGGGACAAAGATCCCCGCATCGCTATGGGGCAATTCAGCTTTCGCTTACCTCCCGGCGCCTATAAGGTATATTGCTATACCAACACCGACAGTCTTTCGTTTGTAGACTCACCATCATTGGAGCAGTCTGCCTTTACACTGAAAGAAAGTGCATTCGGTGTGTCGGCCTATGCCCAGCCCCCAGATCTGTTCTTTCAGAAATTCACTCCATCAATTGCCCACTCGGGCTATCTCTATGTAGATACGCTACACGCCCAAAGGTACACAGGGCGTATTACGGTACGCTTTAAAAACTTTCCCGGTAATGTGTCTGAAATTACTAACGTTCAACTACTCGCCGAAGGAGTGTCCACCAAACAACATCTGAAAGACGATACACTCGCCACACGCTTATCGACTAGCGATGTGATGTACCATTCGGACAAAATTTCATCACAGTCCGATCCTCGCATTCTGGAAGTAGATCATCGTTATTTCCCCAGTATTCAAGATGAGCATATACGGTTGAACTTCACCTTCATGAATGCCGGTGGAGGCATCGTGAGTAGTATGCCCGTAGAGGTGACGGATAAACAGACCGGAGCTCCGCTGAGGTTACTTCATGGCCAACGAATCATTATCGAAATCGACTCTTATACTATTGTTAAGATATCGATTGTCGGTTGGAATGAAGATATTCAGAGTGGAAATACAGACTTGGAATAATATATAGAATGAAAAATAGAATGAAAGAAAAATCAATGATACGATACCTTATGGTTTTTGCTTTTTTAGGCTGTCTGGCCATCAGAGCAGAGGCACAGAGCATAAAGGTGAACATTCCTTTTTGGCTGACAGGTTCGCCCAATGTAGGTATAGAATATACCTTGACACGTCAGCTGACTATTAATGGTGAGGTACTGTGGATGCCTTATATGTTTAAGAAAAATGAAGAGGTATTTCGGGCGTTGCAGGCCAGTGTCGATCTGCGCTACTACGTCAATCCGAGAAACTTCTACACCAACGACTCCTGGGATGGATTTTATGTCGGTCCCTATGCCATGTATGGCAACTTCAATATAGGATTGTTGGAGCATGGCGATCCGTTGCAAAGTTATCGGCGCAAAGGGTGGGGAGTATCCGGAGGTATATCCACCGGTTATAAGTTTGCATTTGGTAATCGTTGGGGACTGGACTTAAATCTCGGTCTTGGATATGCTCATATGCAATACGATAAGTTCAATCTGGGCGGAGAGTATGTACATTTTCCGTTGGAGCGAAAGAAAACAAAAAGTTGGATCGGTCCCACCAAATTTGGTGTGAGCATGACCTATAATATATTCCGTTAATGATATGGATAAAAAAGTTGCTGAAATAATAAGGAAGAAGTTACAGATTCTACTGGCGGCTACTCTGTTTCTCTCGTTTATAGGGGGAAGCACCCTCTCCATAGCGCAAGAGCGGAAGTTGAGCCGAATAGAAAGGCGAGCCGATCGTAATTTTATCAGGCAAAAGTTTGATAAAGCGATGGGGCAATACGAAACCGCTATCAAACGCGAAACAAACAAAAACTACCAAGCAGCTTTGCATCTGAAGGCAGCACGTTTGTATTTTATGGTACGCGACTATGTTTTTGCCGAGCAGCATTATGCCAAAGCAATGGAGCTTCGAGGCGATTTGCTGTTGGTAGACGACGTGTGTAATTATGTAGATGCTCTTCGCTTTCAAGGAAAGGTACGTAAGGCCGAAGCAGTGTGTCTGAATAATGCTTATAAAGATATATATAGTCGTTATCAGCGCTACCAGAATACGCTCGAGGCACTTTCAATGAGGCATTTTATTAAAGACGATCCCAGTTTTTCGGCTACAAGACTGAGACTTAATACGACGAATGCAGAGTTCTGGGTAGGAAATTATGGCGAACAACCCTTTTACGCTACAAGCTATAGTCAATTAAACGATCCGGGCAAATTATTCTTTCATCGCACGCACTATTACGAACTACATGAAAGTGATATCCCCGGAGAGTCTTCACAGAAAGCACCCCGATATTACGACTATTTTCGTCGTATCCCGGCCGACCTTCAGAATGGTCCCGTGGCTTTTACGCCCGATATGCAGAAAATGGTAGCTACGGTAATCACCTATAATAAAAAAAGAGCTACGGTAGAGGTGGCTGATAAGAATCTTCGCCCGTTTCGTACTCAGTTGTTCTATTCAACTTTAAAAAATAATAAGCACCGTTTTAGCAAATATGTACCTATCTTTCCGCAGGAAGCTATGGCTTCTTATGCACATCCGTTCCTGCTCGATGATGGGAAAACCCTACTATTTACCTCCGATCGCCCCGGTGGATATGGTGGATTTGACCTCTACTGGTCTCGATATGATGAGCAAACCAATACTTGGGGTGTACCGGTTAACTTAGGTCCTGAGGTGAATACCGAAGGGGACGAGATTTTTCCAGTGCTTTACAAAGGGCGATTGCTGTTTGCTTCTAACGGCTTGCCCGGATTCGGCGGCTACGATCTTTTCAGTGCTGCCTATGATAAAGAAGGGGTGGTTCCCGGCAGTATCAACCATTTTCCTGCTCCGGTCAATTCGGTTTACAACGATTACTATATGTGTCCGTTGAGTTTGCGTACAGCCTACTTCGTTTCGGATCGTGAACAGACTTCCAAAGACGATTTGTACTATCTGCAAACAACTGATGAGCTGGGTGTTCAACAGGGACTTCCGTTTTATGGTATGAGTGAACAGGCTGCTGTGTTAGGTGGTCAGCTACTATTAAGCGGAATGACAGAAACCGCTAAGCCCGAATCGGTAGGATTGAAAGAGTATGCACCGGAAGGATTGTTAATGACGCTTTATTTTGATTTTGATTCTGCCGACTTAACGAGTGAATCACTCAGGTTATTGCAGAATTTTGTATCGGAAATGGGAGATTATCGTTTTAACGAGTTAGTATTCGATGGCTTCGCCGATGAGATAGGCAGCGATTCCTATAATTATGCGCTGTCTGAGCGCAGAGCCCGGAAAGTATCCGACTTTTTACGAAATAACGGAATCCCGGGACAGTTTAATATTTACGGACGTGGACGTATAAAACTCTCACCCGATGAAATTAAAGAGGAGGTTGGCTCTTCTTATTGGACCGAGGGAGGCATTGATTGGATTCAGGTGAATCGTCGTGCAAGGCGCGTTGAAATATATAATAAGCGATAGATAATTAAAAAGTAAACGATATATGGAGAATACAAAAATTCATAGAGTGTTGATGTTGTTTTTATTGGGCATCATGGCATACTTACCAATGAAAGCACAGTATATGCCGGTAGTTTTTGATAAGAGCTATGGCACAAACAACAAAATACAGCAAGTTTGCCTGCTAGCCGGTGACGAAGTAGCAATGATAGGCAAAGAAGGACAGAGATATAATCTCACCTGGGCCGATCGTGGGGGAGAGGTTGTTTTCTCACTTCCGCTTATAGGGTTCACTACCGTGAACCAAGTGAAAGAGTTGGATGATAATAAACTCTTGCTGGTGGGGCAGTCTGTTGTGAACAACGCCAAAGGACGAAAAGGAATCACCTTAAGCGGAAGAGCGGTGATTATAGACCGAAATGGTAAAATGGCTTTAAATCTATATATAGGTTCGCAAGGTAGTGACCTGTTGAACGGAGCATTTCTCCGAAGCGGTTCGCTCATACTGTCGGGCACAGAGCCTATGGGTGCTAATAATCGGCAAGGAGTTATTCTGAAAGTCGATAAAGCGGGTAAAGTAATTTACGAATATAAGCATGCAGAGAGCGGATATTGTGATCTGTTTGACGTGTTAGGCAATAGTACTGAATATGTATGTGCCGCTTTTTCGGCAGGTAAGGAAAAGGAAAAGGCTGCCATCGTTCGCTTGGATGATAAAGGAAAACCGTTCTATATTACGGCACTTCCTTCCGGCCAGTTTAAAGTAACCGGTATGCAGGCTAATATCAACGATGGCTCTGTTATAGTAATTGGCAACGCTACAGCAAATGGCGGTATTATTTATAAACTTCGTCCGGAAGGAGATATCGTTTTTGCGAAAACATTGATACCTACTACACAAGAAGGAGTAGCCAATCTCAACCACTTGATGGTGGGGCGCAATGGCAATATTTTAGTGGGAGGAAGCGGAAGTAGAGGGCATTATGCCTTGTTGCGCAATGATGGAACATCCCTTTACTCAGGCAGCAGTAGCGGTGGTGTGCGTGGCATGGGAATGAACCCGGTGACGGGTGAGTCGGTAGTGACTACCTACGATGTAAATGGACGTCGCGGAACGTTTGTGAGGATCTCTACCACAGGGAAAGCGGAGTTTGACCGTACTGTAGACGGTAATTTTGATCAAGCCAAAGTGTTTAATAACGGCGAGGTACTTCTGCTCTCTTCCGCTGAGGGACGTATTAGTATGTATTCCGCTCAAGGCGAAAAGGAGTTTGACCGTTACATCACAGACAACAAACCTACTATTTTTAAACAAGCATTGACAGCAGCATCCGGAGAGGTGGTCTTCGTAGATGCAAGCAATCGGTTAGTAAAGCTAGGACATGGGCTTTATGTTTCGGATGTGAAAATCACCAAACCAGTGAACGGAACAGCTACAGCTGTATTTACCGTTACACTGACAGGATATGCTACTACCAAAGAAGGAGCCCCCATACCGGTAAATGTGGATTATACCACGCGTGAGTTGTCGGCCACTACAGCTTCCAACTTTACCCCGGTCAAAGGAAAACTCTCCTTTACGCCTTCGCGCGGAACGGCAGACAGATATCTGGTTAAACAAGATATTGAGGTACCCGTAAAAGCAAACGATTTGATTGAAGGCAGCAAGGAGTTTGAACTGAATCTATCGGCAGTGCAGCATAGCTATCTGGTAAAACCTGCGGGTAAGGCCGTGATCGAAGACCAACAGTCATTGGTTAAATTGATACGTACTGAAAAAGGAGAAGAGGGTGGCAAAGATATTCTGTATGAGCTGGGACTGTTTAAGACTGATGGTACACCATTGACTAATGCCACTGGAGCACATATCGTTGTGGATGGCACCTATGGAGAAGGCACTGCCGATGCACTTGATTTTGACAAAGGGTTAACACCTCGCGTGGTATTTGAAAATGGTCGACAAAATGGTTTATTCTATGCCAAAACACTTGAAGATACGCGCTATGAACTTCCTAAAACGGTGGTGGTCAACTTCAATAAAATTCATAATTTGAGCGGCTCCAATGTGTCTTTCGATGGTGAGCTATTGAGCTGTAGTGGTATGGTTATTGATCAGCCGGCAAAGATAGCTATTGCTTCTTTGGGTGATCATCGTGTTAATAACAATGTGGTTTCGGGCTTCTTTACTGTTTCACTGTTGCGTGCTTCGGATGGGGCTTTGCAAACGAATGCCACAGGAAGTGACGTGATTGTTAACTGTGTGCCGGTGTCTGAGGCAACAGCCAAAGAGGGTAAGGATTATGTCTTTACGAATTTACACGAACTGCGTATCAGTGGTGATGGAAACCATAGCTCTGCCAATGTGAATGGTGTGGTACTTTTCAGTACGGATACTCTTGAAAAACAGGTGAAACTGAATATTAAGTCGGTTAATCAGCCTGTTGGTGCACAACCGGTGGGAGTCTCGGAGACGGAGCGTTCGGCCGAGTTTACCATTAGGAAATAAGTCTGTTAGAACGTCTAAACTTTTGTAATCGAAAGTTCTGACAAATCATAGAATAACGGTTTTGAATGAAAAAGAAAGAACGATGACAGGAAAATATAAAACATTATGGAGTATGTCTCTGCTTGTTGTACTGGCCTGGGCTTGTGCCGACGAGAAAGAAGTATCTGGCGAAAAGGTATGGGATACATCGCTGACTTTCAATATGACGAGAGCACCGGAAGCTGTTATCAATAATACGCAGGTTTATCTATTCGATGGAGAGGGGGCAGCTGTGAATCAGTTCCGTCAAAAGATACCTGACATCACTTATGCCCCGGATCGCTTGAAGATGCCCGTTGCTGCAGGTACTTGGAACATAGCTTTAGTGAGTGCCGAGGCAGACATTAGCGGAAGGATTATATCTCCCATTAGAGGGCAGGATCGTAATGTGTTGAAAATGTGGGAGACGACTCCTGTTTCCGGTGCATTGCCTGCTGTCCCTGAGTTACGTACGGCTTACCTGAGTGGACAACATATTTTGGCCGGACAGGAGAATGTATCGTCCGAGACAGCTTTATTGTCGCGTAATGTGGCATTGGTCAAAGTCGTGATAGCCGATGCCGGTGGCTTGGATGTGAACGGAACACATTCATTCAAATTAACGCAGGTACCCACTGCGCTTAATTGGAACGGAGGCTTGTATCCCGATAAGAATCATCCTGCGGTAAGAACTGAACCCATGATCGGCTCCTTTCAGGTACGAAACAATCCGACTCAAGTGGGGCATCAGTTGAGTGATACACTGCGTTTCGTGATTCCGGCACATAAGGGAAGCGACTATTTGAGTGCTCAGCCTGCCGATACAACGACGCATAATCTACGACTGAGTGTGGATTTGGCTTGTGATGGTGGAACGCGTTTTGAGAAAACAGATGTAATCATTCCTCGGGTGCCTCGTGTAAATGGCATTTTACTGGTACGTCTGTTTCTGGGTGGAAAGCTTGATGTGACGACCGAAATACTTGACTGGGTCGATACACAGATTAATGCTGACTTATCGCAAACACAGCTTTTCACGGATAAGACCTCCATTAATCTTTCTTTTAAAGATACCATTCATGTCAATACGAATGCGGAGACTTATACAGTTTCGAAAGCTCCGGATGCAGCTTGGATTACTTCTGTACGGCAACTGGGTGGTAATGCGGTTGAGATAACAGCCGATATTAATACCTATGTGGATAATAATCCGCGTACCTCTTATATTACTATCAAGGCAAACAATGTAACCAAAAAGATACCGGTAACCCAGCGCCCCGATAAAGGAACGATAAAGATCGACGTGCACAAGCTCGTATTGTGCCCCAATCTTCATCAAACGGGTACGATCAATGTAACTAGTGTAGGAGGAGGGTGGAAGTTTTTGGCTACTACTCCTAAAGCAAGTGCGAGTGTTCAAAATGGCGTGGCAGGAACAACTCCTGTGACGTTTACCCGTTCATCAACTACCAATGTGAGCAATTTCGATACGTATTATGGAGATGCCCAGTTGGTAGTCAAGAACACGACAACGCTTGATACGGATACGCTTTCATTGCTCAACTGCTTCATTTATATGGATCAGAACACGATCAATGCAGCCTCGCCTACCGGAACTGCACAGACTGCCGTGACTAATTCGCAGGATATATCGGTATATGGTGGTAATCGTAATATTCTGTTCGATTCATGGAGCAATTGGATACATTCGGGTATTACTTGGAGCAATGCATCGCAGACGCTGACTATGACTACCGATCGGGAACCTAATGATGAACCGCGTGAGGGTTTCTTGACATTTCATCATGCCGAATGTCCCGACTACTCTGTTACTGCCAAGGTTTATCAAGATATTATTGTAACCATTCCTGCGTTTGATTTTTTTGTATTGAAGTTTACGTGGGTTAATCAGGATGTGGATATTGCAGTGGAGTTTGCCGGTAATGACTTATCGGGAAATGGTAGCAACAACACTATGTATGATAAACGTCCCGTTGGCTGGAATTTTAACCAAGCTGTTACTTACAACGCCCGACAGCTATTGCAATGGGGTGGCGATGCTACTGGGGGGCAAGGAGAAACGGCTTTCTTTAATGCGCCGGTGCTTGAAGGTGATGTCAATTCACCCCGGAAGATTAAGTTGGATGTGTATGCTACTTGGTACACAGCCGGAAGAGCTCCGGATAAAATGACCTTCACCATGACGGCCTACAAAGGAGGTACAATGGTGCAGAGCGGTACCAACTTCAATAATAATGGTGGAGAGAACTTATATGATCAGGGACATTCTGTAATGATTACAACAACCAAAGGAAATAGTACTTATGCTACCGGAGGATATACCAAAGTGGCTACCATTACCTATGACCGTGTGAAACACTCTGCTTCTGTCACTGTATGGGCAGGTATAGCTGCACGGAGCACACGTGCTGCTGAATCGGTTAACATTCCTCTTCGGCCGGAAGTGAAATCCTATTGGCTGCCTACTATTGTGCATACCTATTCGGATGACTATAGGGGGGAGCGAAAATAGAATTAAATTTGAATAATGAAACAGGTATATAGCATGAAAATAAAACTGAGTATACTAATAAGCGTCGTGTGTTTTCTACTTACTTCGTGCAAAAGCAGCGAAGACAATGAGGCTGGAAAAACGTTGTATGGGAAGGTTGAAGTAGCCTTTTCGGTGAACTTGCCTCAGCCCGAACCTGTACATGTTTACACTCGTACAGGTACTCCTTATACGGATACTGACATTAAAAACATGGATGTACTGGTGTTTGATAAGGACGGAAAATTTATGAACCGCTACAAAGTAGAGACAGCAGATCTGGGAACAACTGTAGGAGGTGTCAGCTTTTCAGTACGATTGGATGCTACGCCCGATAAACGTATCATCCATTTGGTAGCAAATGGGCGTACGCCTGACGGTATGACGGATCGTCTGAACTTTGCGAGTCTTGTTCCGGGAGCATCTGAGCTTGCAGCTATCTCTTCGTTGCAGACAGCTTCGCTCAGCACTGTGAATACAGGTGCAGGAACCCTATTATCTAATGTAATGCCGCTGGTTATGTGGGGACGCTCTGTTCTTAATGGAATTAGTGTGGTGACTAAAGCGGAGGGAGTCAAGTTATTGCGAGCTGTCGCATGTGTGCAAGTGCGTAAGGGGACTGCACAGGCGGGAAATGGATTGAACGACCTGACGCTCCAAGGTATCACGGTACACAACGGTGCGTGTCACGGATTTCTTGCACCTGCAGACTGTACGGGTGATGTTGTGACTCCCAGTATCGCTCACCCCGCTACGGATGATCCTTATCTTGACTATCAAAAAGGGTGGAGTAATGGTACAGAACCTACTCTATACATTTATGAACGAAACTGCACAAAGACAGATTATATGAGTGTGATTCTTTCTGCTCAATATAAAGGACAGTTAGGTTATTATAAGATAGTGATGACCGATGCACAAGGAACCCCGGTAAATATTGTACGAAATCATAGATATATAGTGACGATCACTCAAGTAAGTGGCCCGGGTTATGCGGATGTGCAGACGGCTGTAACTTCGGCACCCTCCAACTCGCTGAAAGTAGAGTTGATTGACGAAGATGTTGATTTCCATATCCTTGTAGCCGATGGGCAATACTTAATGGGGCTGTCGAACAATAGTTTCGATCTGTATGGCGCAGCAACGGAAACGGCGGATATGGTAACCGTCTTTTCTAATCGTGGAGTGCCACCGGTGGTTCGTATCCCGACGGACTGTACCTGGTTGCAAACTTCGGTCACTTCATTGGGAGGAAATAAGTATAAAATAACTGGTATTTTCAGTCCGGTAGTTACACCGGTACAAACCACGCTGACTCTTGTCTGTGATAATCTATCGCAGGAAGTTCGCGTAGGATGGAATCCGTCGATCTCTAACATGAAAAACACAAATTCATTTGTAATTGATTTGTTACGTACGGGAGATCGGAATTGGGAAGTAAAAATATTCTCTCCTCGTGACTTGTCGAAAGCAATCCTGCATTCGACATTATCGACTCCCGGCGTTTTGCCGGGAGCGATAAGCGGAGGGGTATTTGAACTAACCAGTAAGTATAGTGCGCACGCCTATCTGCATGTGCGTAACTATGGTGCTGTGTATCCTAATACCCATTCTACTGCAGGTCGATCAATGGAGTTGGTACAATTGCGTATGACGGCTTCTAATAGTGGGTTAACCTCATCACGCAGGATAGTTATAGCCCAATTTCTTGAGCCACTCACCAATTAATATTAGTATGAGATGGACCTTGAAGAAATGTTACAAAATGAAAAACAAAACCTTGGATATATCTTTCTGTACCAGGAAGAAGGGGCATGGTACGCATATGAGCGTTCCGCTTTCTACTGCTATTCTCTGCTGGGAATCGTTGATATAGATTGGCTCCCTTCTTCCGCTACAGTAGGAGAGGAAATTATTAGGGTTCGGGTATCGGAACCGGATAAGTTTTTATGTACTTCTTTGTTGAAACTTCTAAAGAAGCGAAAAAGTGAGTATGTCATTTTGTGTAAGATTTCCTGTGGAGGATTTTATTATTGGCGTGAAGTGCAAAAGATGAAATGTCAGATACTATGGGGTATAAAAGTAAAGTGATGCTGCTCTTTTTTAGATGAAAAGGATGGTATTCAATAGATAATCGTTATTTTTGTGGCTTTAAAAAACTTTTTTTAATACTTGACACATTATTATACGATTATGAAAAAACTCATCTGCTTTGCTACGCTATTAGTTGGCATTATCTTTTACTCATCTGCATCACCTATTACAGGACTATTAGAACGTATAGACAAGGGCTCTTCTGGAAAATTCATTATTGAAGAGATTAAATCCGATACCGATTTCTTTGAACTCGATCAACGCGGCGATAAAGTTGTGATTCGTGGTAATAATGCTGTGAGTCTGGCTACTGGTTTGAATTGGTATTTAAAATACCATGCCGGTATTCATTTGTCGTGGAACGGAATGAAGGCTTGCTTACCCCAAACGCTTCCTCCAGTGCGTCAAAAAGAACGTCACGAAACATCATTGCGTCATCGTTATGACTTAAATTACTGTACTTTTTCGTATTCCATGGCCTTCTGGGATTGGGAGCGTTGGGAACAGGAAATAGATTGGATGGCACTGCATGGCATCAACTTGCCGTTAGCACTAACAGGAGCAGAAGCCGTATGGTACAACGTACTAAAGAAGTTAGGATATAGCCCGACGGAAATTAATCAATTCATTTCCGGACCTGGTTTCTTTGCTTGGTGGTTGATGAATAACCTCGAAGGATGGGGGGGACCCAACCCAGATAGCTGGTATAAACAGCAGGTGGTATTGCAAAAGAAAATATTAAAACGTATGCGCGAATACGGTATCGAACCCGTACTACCCGGATATGCTGGTATGGTTCCAAACAATGCGCATGAAAAACTAGGTATTCAGGTATCCGACCCAGGTGTTTGGTGCGGATATACTCGCCCTGCTTTTATGCAACCAACTGATCCACGCTTTGAAGAAATAGCTAACCTATATTACAAAGAAATGGAGAAACTCTTTGGCAAAGCTAATTACTATGCCATCGATCCCTTTCACGAAGGAGGTAGTGTATCTGGGGTTGATCTAGATGCAGCAGGAAAAGCCATTATGAAAGCTATGAAGACGGCCAATTCCCAAGCAGTATGGGTGGCGCAAGCATGGCAAGCCAATCCGCGACCAACCATGATTGATAACTTGAAAAAAGGAGATTTATTAGTCCTCGATCTCTTTAGTGAAGGGCGTCCGCAATGGGGAGATTCCGCTTCGAGTTGGTATCGCAAGCAAGGGTACGGTAAACACGAGTGGGTATATTGCATGCTGCTTAACTATGGGGCCAATGTGGGCTTGCATGGTAAAATGAACTATGTCATTGACGGCTTCTATGACGCTAAAGCGCATGCACATGCAGGCAGCACATTATCAGGAGTAGGTATGACTCCCGAAGGAATCGAGAATAATCCGGTGATGTACGAATTGGCCATGGAGTTGCCTTGGCGATCTGAGCGTTTTGATAAACAAACGTGGTTATCAAACTATGTTACGGCACGCTATGGTTGCTATGACTCAGTTCTACAACAAGCATGGCAGCTGCTAGGGCAGTCTATTTATAATTGTCCAAAAGCTTCTACACAACAAGGTACACACGAGTCGGTGTTTTGTGCTCGTCCCGCTGAAGTGGTGAACCAAGTTTCGAGTTTTGCCGAAACGGTCGATTACTACGATCCGCAAGACGTTATCCGGGCTGCCGGGCTTATGATATCGGTTGCCGATCAATATAGGGGAAACAATAATTTCGAATACGACCTTGTTGATATCCTTCGACAGGCGATTGCCGAAAAAGGTCGATTGATGCAAAAGACAGTCACAGCTGCCTATCGAGCAGGAGATAAACAAGTTTTTAAAGCCGCTTCCGATAGATTTCTGGATTTGATTCTGTTACAAGACGAGCTATTAGCAACGCGTTCGGAATTTAGTGTAGGTAAATGGATAAACCAGGCACGATCCTTAGGAAATACTCCTGCCGAGAAAGCTCTTTACGAGTGGAATGCCCGTGTGCAGATAACAACATGGGGCAACCGTCATGCTGCCAACAACGGACAATTGCGTGACTATGCACACAAAGAATGGAGTGGAATCCTCAAAGACCTTTACTATCAACGTTGGAAAGTATACTTCGATTCGATGCAACAAAAACTGGTCGGGAAATCTGTAAGCGATATTGACTTTTATGTAATGGAGGAAACGTGGGCTAATGCTTCGAATGCCTATCCATCTGCTGCACAAGGTGATTGCGTATCGACTGCACAAAGGGTATATCAATCCGTTTTTAAATAATACCTATTTATGGTGATTGCGGATATCCTAATAAATTCGTTCCTTTGTATGCGTAATTAAAACAATGACTATCGATGGATCAATTACAGAAGTATAAGTCGACCGACAAAATGATGGATCTCATCAGCGATAATTATGCGCTGTTGCAGGTCATGAGTCGCTTTGGGGTATCGCTTGGTTTTGGTGACAAAACGGTGAAAGAAGTGTGTGAAATGAATGGAGTGGATTGTCGTACCTTTCTGGTTGTGGTTAATTTTATGGCCGAGGGGTTCTCGCGTATGAATACCGATGACCCCGATGCTATCTCTATTCCCGCATTGGTCGATTACCTGCGTCAGGCGCATACGTACTTTCTCGACTTCTGCCTGCCCGCTATCCGGCGCAAACTACTCGAAGCACTCGATTATTCCGAGAATGATGTTTCTTTTCTGATTCTAAAATTCTTTGATGAATACATGCATGCGGTGCGTAAACATATGGAGTACGAGAATAAAACGGTATTTACTTATGTGGATGCGTTGTTGCAAGGCAAGGTGCTTAAGAATTTTCAGATCAGTACATTCTCACAACACCACGATCAGGTAGGTGAAAGACTCACGGAACTGAAGAATATCATTATCAAATATTGCCCTTCGACAGCTTCCAACTACCTGCTTCATGCGGCTCTTTTCGATATTTATGCTTGCGAAGAAGAACTTGAATCACATTCTCAGGTAGAAGACCTCTTGTTTGTTCCTGCTATTCTGAAATTGGAGAGGAGGGTACGCAACGATGAAAAGTAATGAAACCATTCGCATTGCGATAGCCGAAAACTCTGTTATTATTCGTAGTGGATTGGCATCGGCTCTGAAGCGATTGCCCAACCTTAAGGTACAAGCGATTGAATTAGTTTCTGCAGAGGCATTGAATGACTGTTTGCGGTCGCACTGCCCCGATATACTGATTGTAAACCCTGCTTTTGGCGATTACTTTGATGTGGCTCGATTTCGCGAAGAGATTGGCACAAAACGTATTCGTGTAGTGGCATTGGTCAGCTCCTTTATTGATGCATCTTTGCTTAGCAAATATGATGATTCTATCTCCATCTTCGATACACTGGAGGTGTTGGGTGCGAAAATGAATCACCTGCAAGATCTCTCTCCTGTCGAACCAAACGATAATCAAGAGGTAATCAGTCAGCGTGAAAAGGAGATTGTAGTGTGTGTAGTTAAAGGAATGACGAATAAAGAAATAGCCGAAAAACTTTTTCTATCCATCCATACAGTGATTACTCACCGAAGGAATATTTCTAAGAAATTGCAAATACATAGTGCAGCCGGTTTGACTATCTATGCTATTGTAAATAAGTTAGTTGAGTTGAGTGATGTGAAGGATTTATAACTATAAAAGAATGTTATAAAAGGTAAAAGCGTTTGCGTACACGAAAAGTTGTTGTATCTTTGTATCGCAGTTGAGAAATTGCTATTAGTTTAAAAGGTAAAAAAGAAATTTAAGGTATAAGTTTTAAAAAAATAAGGTAATTAGAATTTAATAAGGTATTTAAGGAAAAAACGTGGTATTAGGTTACTTCAATAAGGAATAATAATTTTAAGGTAAAAGATACAATTAAGGATAACCAGAATAGGTCTATTGAAGTTTTTTAGGTAAGAAAAAAGATTGTTTAGTTCAGGAAAATTGATAAAAAAAGAAAAGCCTTTTTGGCTTTTCTGATGTAGCGGCGAGAAGTTCTTGTGAAAAGAATTTGCTCGTTTTTTTGTATAAACACTTCTTAGGTTATGTCCCGCTTTTCCATCAATAAATGATGGTTTCCAGTATTTGTTTACCAAAGTTATAATTGAACTGTATTACAATAAGTTCAAAAGCATATAGAAAAAATAGACTCTACTAATTATTTGCTGTTCAATAATTTATTTCTGTCCTGTGATAATTCTTCAAATAGTGATTTTAGGTGAAATATTTGCTTCATATAAATCTATTAGTCTTCTTTTTTTGTTATTTTTGCCTCGTAGCCCACAACAGTGTAGCTAAGCTGCGCAATAACTACATCTGACACACGCAGAAAGACATGAAAATGAAAAACCACACAGATAAGAATGTATATGAGCTGTCGCAAGAAAGGTTGCGTATCATCTTTAATGAGTTTGATAATATATGTGTTTCTTTTTCGGGAGGAAAAGATAGTGGAGTCTTATTGAACTTATGTATTGACTATATTCGTCGTCATCAGTTGAATGTGCGTCTTAATGTATTTCATATGGATTATGAGATACAGTATAAAATGACGATTGATTATATTGATCGTATTTTGAAAGAGAATAGTGATATACTGAATGTTTATCGCATCTGCGTTCCCTTTCGTGTACCCACTTGTACTTCTATGTATCAGACATTTTGGCGCCCTTGGGAGGATAGTAAGCAAGATCTCTGGGTGCGTCAGATGCCCGAAAATTGTATGACTAAAGTTGATTTTGATTTTTATACTCCGACAATGTGGGATTATGACTTTCAGAAGCATTTTTCCGAATGGTTGCATAAGAAACATGGTGCCGTACGTACTTGTTTTCTGGTCGGTATTCGTACGCAAGAGAGTTTTAATCGTTGGCGAGCCATTTATCTAGGTCGTAAATACCAAACCTACCATAAGTATCGATGGACTTCGAAAGCTGGACTCGATATTTACAATGCTTATCCCATCTTTGATTGGAAGACATCCGATGTCTGGACTGCTAATGGAAAATTTCAATGGGACTACAATCACCTTTACGATCTTTATTATATGGCCGGGGTTAATATCGAACGCCAACGTGTGGCTAGCCCCTTTATTGGCGAGGCACAAGAAAGTCTCTCGCTATACCGGGCTATTGATCCTGATACGTGGGGAAGGATGTTAGGTCGAGTCAATGGGGTTAACTTTACAGCTATTTATGGTGGTACCCACGTTATGGGGTGGCAATCTGTCAAAATTCCCGAGGGATACTCCTGGCGTGAGTTTATGTACTTTTTACTATCAACACTGCCCGAGAGTATTCGTAACAAATACTTGCGTAAATTGTCAGTTAGCATTCGTTTCTGGCGAACCAGGGGAGGGTGTTTAAGCGACGATACGATTCAGAAATTGGTCGAAGCGCAAATCCCGATCGAGATAATGGGCGAAAGCAACTATAAAACAACAAAGAAACCAGTTTGTATGGAGTATCAAGATGATATTAATATTCCAGAGTTTCGCGAACTACCTACATATAAGCGAATGTGCATCTGTATTCTGAAGAATGATCATGCTTGTAAATACATGGGATTTTCGCTTACGAAAGAAGAAAAAGAGATACAGAATCAGATTATGAAACAATACAAAAAGATAACACATGAATAACTCAACGAAAAGTCCGGTGTATGATGTAAAGGCTGTGCCGGTCGAAAAAGTATTTGCTAATGAATACAATCCGAATGTAGTGGCTCCTACCGAGATGAAGCTTTTGGAGCTTTCCATCTGGACGGATGGCTTTACGATGCCTTGTGTTTGCTATTATGATAAGGAAACTGATCACTATATTCTGGTTGACGGATTCCATCGCTATACCGTTTTGAAAAATTCAAGGCGTCTTTACGATCGTGAAAATGGCCTGCTTCCTGTAGTTGTTATTGATAAGGACTTATCGAATAGAATGAGTTCTACGATTCGTCATAATAGAGCCCGGGGCACTCATAATGTGGAGTTGATGTGTCACATTGTTGCTGAGTTAACCAGAGCAGGTATGTCCGACCAATGGATTATGAAAAACATAGGTATGGATCGTGATGAATTGTTAAGATTAAAGCAAATATCTGGTTTGGCCGATTTATTTTCTAACTGCGAGTTTAGTATCCCGGGTGCGCATAGTCAACAGCTCTAAAACAATAGATTTTTCCCATTTGATTCCGCCTCTTTGGATAATTTGACTAATTGTGTATTGTTCTCAAAATAATTGATTCAGATGTTTTGATATTTTGAGCAAATCGGTTACATTTGCCAAAAGATATATAAGATGATTTGAGAAGATCTTTGTGTGACTTAATAAATATAGATGAATGATGAAGAGAATTTTAGTAAGTGGCGGTGCTGGTTTCATTGGTTCGCATCTATGTATGCGGTTAATTGATGAAGGACATTATGTTATTTGTCTTGATAACCTTTTTACAGGATCAATGAAGAATATTAGTAGCTTGATTGGAAGCGAACGTTTTGAATTTGTTAATCATGATGTTACATTGCCTTATCATACGGAGGTTGATGAAATCTATAATTTGGCTTGTCCGGCTTCTCCGATTCATTATCAGTATGATGCGATTAAAACCATCAAGACATCTGTATTGGGTGCTATGAATATGTTGGGGCTGGCTTTACGGCAGAATGCCAAGATATTGCAGGCCTCAACTAGCGAGATATACGGCGACCCAATTATCCATCCGCAACCCGAGAGCTACTGGGGCAATGTGAACCCTATTGGTTTTCGTTCTTGTTATGATGAAGGTAAGCGCTGTGCCGAGACTTTATTTATGGACTATCATCGCCAAAATCACGTTCGGATCAAGATCATTCGTATTTTTAATACTTATGGCCCGCGAATGTTGCCTGACGATGGAAGGGTAGTTTCCAATTTAATTGTCCAGGCATTACAAAATAATGATATTACGATCTATGGAACAGGAGGTCAAACACGAAGCTTCCAATACATAGACGATTTAATTGAAGGGATGATTCGTATGATGAATACCGATGATGATTTTACCGGACCGGTCAATATTGGTAACCCGCATGAGTTTTCTATCTTGGAGTTGGCCGAAAAGGTGATTAAGCTTACTCATTCTCAATCAAATATTGTATTCAAACCACTACCGCACGACGATCCTAAGCAACGAAAGCCGGATATTGCATTGGCTATGGAAAAGTTAAACTGGAAACCTACGGTTGAACTTGATGAAGGGCTCGTACATATGATTGACTTCTTTAAAAATAATTTATAGAAATAAATTAAAGCTATACTAAACAAAGATGAACATGGAAATAAATCCTTCAGAATATAAGGTTCTTATTGTTGATGATGTGATGTCAAATGTGTTATTACTCAAAGTGCTGCTGACAAACGAGAAATTTGCGACAATAACAGCTAACAATGGACATGAAGCACTAGAGCGCGTAAGAGAAGATAAACCTGATTTGGTGTTATTGGATGTAATGATGCCCGATATGAGTGGATTCGAGGTTGCTGCCAAACTGAAACATGACCCCTTAACAGCCGAAGTACCTATTATCTTTCTAACTGCTCTTAATAATACCGCTGATATTGTAAAAGGGTTTCAGGTGGGTGGAAATGATTTTATTTCCAAGCCATTCAATAAAGAGGAGTTGATTATTCGTGTAACACATCAAATTTCGCTCGTAGCAGCCAAACGAATTATCTTGGCACAAACCGAGGAACTTCAGAAGACAATCATTGGTCGTGATAAACTCTATTCAGTGATTGCGCATGATCTTCGCTCTCCAATAGGCTCTATTAAAATGGTGTTGAATATGTTGATCCTCAATCTACCTAGTTCTACTATTGGTGGTGAAATGTACGAACTGCTAACGATGGCCAATCAAACGACAGAGGACGTTTTTGCACTGCTTGATAATTTACTGAAGTGGACAAAGAGCCAGATAGGCAAGCTAAAGGTAGTGTATCAGGATATTGATATGGTTGAGGTACTTGAGGGCGTTACCGAGATATTTACTATGGTAGCCGGGTTAAAGAAGATTGAGATTCGCCTGAATGCTCCCGATCATTTGCAGGTATATGCCGATATTGATATGGTTAAAACAGTTATCCGCAACTTATTAAGCAATGCAATTAAGTTTAGTAACGAAGAAACTGAAGTAATCGTGACTCTGAAAGAGGAAGATGGAATGGCTATTGTCAGTGTAAAGGATAATGGGTGTGGCATTGATGAGCAAAATCAAAAGAAATTATTACATACAGATACGCACTTCAGTACTTTCGGAACGAATAATGAAGAGGGATCGGGGCTAGGCTTACTGCTTTGCCAGAATTTTGTTATCAAGAATGGCGGTTCGCTGTGGTTTGTTTCTGAGAAAGGACAGGGGTCTACTTTCTACTTCTCTATTCCTTTGAAAAAATAAATACCTCAAGTTAAGAAGAGGTACTTTCTACTTAATAGACGCGAGCCCTTGTTCATCCTTCTTTATGAACAAGGGCTTTTTGTTTCTTGGTCGAAGATGTGTACCGCTATTTCCGGCACAGTGCCTTGAAATCGCAATACTCGCACGCTTTCGTATTCTCCGTTTGCGTAAAAGGCTCTTCCGGATTATATATTTCCTCTAGCAACGTGTGCAGTCTATCTCTAAACTCAGCTTCCAACAATACAAAGTTATCGACCGGTAGCTTCGGTTGGCGCGGCTCTCCCATCTCTACTACCGGTGAGTAGCTCTCGGAAGCAGCACGGTGAATGTAGAGTAGGGCAGGAGCTACCTTTAGCGATTGTTGGCTACTCATGATGGCTGCATACAGAAAAGTCTGGAAGATGTAATTAGGCCGTCCCTCGGCGGGAGTGAAGAGCTGCTCCACGTTGGCCGGAGTTTTGGGACTTCCTCCTGTTTTATAGTCTACAATGCGCAGGGTGTTGTCTTTACTGTCCAATCGGTCGATAGTACCTCCTATCTTTATGCGTAGATCACCTTCCGGGGTGGAGAGCGAAATCTCTTCCTCAACGTGTTTTTCCATGCCTATCATCCGGAATGGCGCATACTGCAAATCATTGCGGAGCAGCTGTCGCAGGTACGATGTAATGACCTTCGAGTTGATGAGTTGCAACCCGTTGTATTCCGGTTTCTCGTGTAGAGGTACATGAAAAAACTCTTTCTTAAAAGCAGTGTCTACATAACTTTGCAGTTGCACGTCGTTGCGCAATAAGCGTTCGAGGTCTTCTTTTCTTATCTCTTCATCATGGGCGGTCAGGTCGGTATAAGCCAATTCGGCTGCTTTGTGAAAGATCGTTCCAAACAGTGCCGAATCAATATCGGCACTCACTTCATCGGGTGTTTTTAGGCGTGCTACATATCGGAAATAGAATCGTAAACGGCAATCGAGATACGCATTGAGTGCCGAAGGAGAAAGTACTGCTTTGGGATTCAGCGTGGTATCGTATGATCGACGCAGACGGTCGAGAATTGTTGGTGTCTTCTCGATACGGATTTCGGTAGTGCTTTGTGGCGACTGCCCTGCTTCGAGGTACTCACGGCTGATGTCATGCTCCCATTCCAATAAGAATTGTAGCATGAAGCGCGACCATTCGCCACGGTTCAGTCCGTCGGACGAGGTATTGTACATCAGGGTAATGTTCTCTGCCCGCTGAATCAATCGATAGAAGTAATAGGCATATACTGCGTTCTTGTGCTCGATGGTAGTCATACCAAATGCTTTGCGTAGGTTGTAAGGTATGAACGACGAATCGCCGCTTCCCTTGGGCAGTTGCCCTTCGTTGAGCGATAGCAGAATCAGGTTTTTGAAATCGAGGTTACGTGTTTCAAGTACTCCCATTACTTGCATACCGATAGCCGGTTCGCCATGAAACGGAATATTGGCTGCGGTCAATATCTTATTCAGCAATCGTTTCAGCGTGTCGATACGTATTTCCAACTCTCCGCTTTCGATCAGGCTCAGCAACCGGTTTACCATCGTATAGCTCTTGAAGAGCGACTCACGGTAAAGCTGGTTGAAGATGTCGTCGTGCTCCTCTTTCTGTCTGTACAGAACCGATACCTCTTTCAACAGGTCGATTAGGTAAGCACATAGTTGGCGGTTGCCGTTGTGCGGAGTGAAGAGGAGTGATAAGAAATCGTCCTTCTTCAGTTCGCTCGGAAGCGGATAGAAGCGGTTGGTCAGGGTCAGTTCCCGTTCCAATACCTCTGCCTGAGCAGAGATTTGACGGGTATAGGGATGCTTCAAAACGGCCTGCACCGTCTGGTACGTATATCGTCCGGTATCGGAGCGATAGCCATTGGTTTGCAGCTCCAGTACGGCATTGACAAAACTATACACTGGAGTTTGTGCCAGTGGAAATCCCATTGTGATATTGACATTCTGCACTTCGGAAGGAATGGAGTGCAGTACAGGGAGTAGTAATGCTTCGTTGCAAAGCACGATAGCGTTCTCCTTTTCATTGTCCGTGAGGTGCTCGCGTACCCACTGCGGCAAGTAACGCGCCTGTGCATTCTCGGTTGGCGAAGAAATGAACCGTACCTGCTTGGGGTGGCGCAGGCTGTCGAAGTAACTACCGGGCAGCTCGTTGGGAAATAACAACAGGTTACGGTTGATAAACTCGCCTGCCTCGTGCCTAAACTCCTTTTGGCGTGTATAGAATACATCGTAATCCCAGTAAAACATCGCTTTGCCTGCATCGCGCAGTTGTGTAAAGAAGGCTGTTTCTACCTTATTCAACACATTGAAGCCGACAAAGACATATTTATCGTACTTCAAGGTGTCGGTGTCGAGTTGCTCTATCACGTTACGATACAGCATTCCTTCGTAGGCAATGCCCCGGGCGGCGAGATTCTTGCGATAGTGGTGATAAATATCGCCCAGTTTATCCCAAAGCGAGATAAACTTCTCTTTCAATTCCGTACGGCGTTCGATAGAGAAATTCTGAAAGAACTGACGGATGGCCGACTCCTGCTCTTCATCGAGAAAATCGAATCCTTCCATGATGCTTTTTAGCTCTTGCAGGTTGCTGAACAGCCTATCTGCTTCTACCAGGTTTTTATCGGCATCATCAAAATCGCTGATTAGCAATTCGCCCCAGAAGTAGAAGTCGTCCAGCGATTCTTCACTCCCGGTTTCCGCACGAAATACCGTGTATAGTTCGCATACCAGACGGATGGAGTCGCCTAACTTCTGTTGCGATAACTGTTGAAACAGATCGCTGATGCTGACGTATGCCGGCGACCATAAAGGATGTTCTGACTCGCCTGCCAAGTGTTCGTTAAAGAACAGGCTGGCTCGTTTATTGGGAAACACAATGGCTACACGTGATAAATCGTTGCCTATCTTATTGTAAAGGTCGTGGGCGACCAGTTGGAGAAATGTTTTCATACCTGTTCTATTGTTTCGTCTTTCACATACCACAAGTGTCCCGTGATGTTTTTATATCCCATTTGTCGAAGCAGTTCAATGTATCCTTGCACCTGTTTGTTGTACTTCTTGTTTGGCTTTCCAAACTTAAAGTCGACCACTATGACCTCATCGCCTTTCATCATTACCCGGTCGGGGCGACGGGTTTGCAAGAGCCCGTTTTCCCGGTAGATGATGGCACATTCGTTGAATAACTGCCATTCGCCTGAATACCAATGTTTCACTTGTGGTAGTGCAAAAGCTTTGTATGTTAGACTACGTATTTTATCTGCTTTCTCTTGGCTACCGATGATACCTTCGAATACCAACCGGTCAATGGCTGGATCAATATCTGCTTCGGTTTCAATCACCGAGAAGAGGGTGTGCAACAAGCGTCCCTCGTTGATAAAGCGGTCGTCGGACTCCTCCTCGTCAATTCCTTGAATAAAATCGGCCGAACGGTTCGACTGCCTGAACTCAATATCGTGGCGCATTGACTCCATGCTGATCGGTAGCTTCTGCTGTTTCTGCGTTAGCTTATTAGTCGAGGTGTTTTCCTTTTCCGGTTCGGAAGGGCAAATGGTGCCTTGTTCATACGTTTGATCCTCGTCATATTCGCGGTGTTCATTGCTGGCAATGGCCGACAGGGCATTGGATAAAAGCTCGGACATGGTTCCTTTCTGATTCTTCTTGGTCCACACAATCAGATTCTTACCCGCTCGTGTAAAGGCTACATAAAGTAGGTTGAGGTTATCTACCCACAGTTGCAGGCGCTCGTGCAGGTAGTCATCGTGATACACCGATTGGTTCATCTGCGCCGAGTAGTTCACCGGAACGATGTCCAATTCATTAAACGGTGCCTGAGTGGGTACACACCACACCAATTGATTGTTCGTTTCATTCTCCATCTTCCAGTCGCAGAAGGGGAGGAGGACGGTGTGAAACTCCAACCCTTTTGATTTGTGAATGGAGAAGATACGGATACCCTCCAGTTCCCCACTGGGAATGGTTTTACGGCAGAGCGTTTCGTCCCAGAAGCGGATGAAGCTATCCAAATCCGACGAATTGCTTTGCAGGTAATCGGTTACTGCATCGAAGAAAGCGAAAAGATACGCATCCTGATCGGCTATGCTGCTCATCTCGAAAAGGGTAAACAACTCTTCGAGTAGT